>Ga0335072_10000160_pt1 | contig 142974 bp, 123 predicted proteins | sample Lox_Sample_21_FD_206725 | JGI IMG/M metagenome (GOLD analysis project Ga0335072, IMG submission 206725) | Soil microbial communities from Loxahatchee National Wildlife Refuge, Florida, United States - Lox_Sample_2.1 | ecosystem: Environmental > Terrestrial > Soil > Wetlands | place: USA...
CATTTCTTCCGCTACATTGTGGTCGCTTGCGCCTGAGTCCATAAGTTGTCGGCCTTCCGATCGGCCCGCCTCGAAAAATGGTGGTACAGCCAAGCTACACGCTGTGCCGTCCGAACAGAGTCGGCCGTTGCTGGAGATGCGGCGATGGGTTCGCCGATCCCGCTGTCGGACGCCTCCTACCGGCCCAGGCAGCAGCCGGCGTGCCTGACCATGGGCGCGGTCCTTGCTAGTCGTCGCGGTCATGCGACGAGCGGGAAGACGAGCGAGGGTCTTTCGGGTGGCGCCGGGGCCGATGAATACGTGGAGGATCTACGCAGGCCCCGGGGGCGAGTCCGTTGCATCCTTCGGCGACAAGAGCACGGCGGTGCGGTATGCCATGCGTCTGGCGCGCGGCGAGGTGACGTGGCCGTCACTCGCCACATCGGCGAGCGGATCTGGCGGGCTCGGCGGGACGACCCGCCGCTGAGCCGCCGCTACGCGCGCCGAAAGTCCACCGCGGGCAGCTGCATCGAGCGTCGATACTTGGTGACCGTACGACGCGCGACCTTCACGCCGCGATCGGCGAGGAGCTCCGTGAGCTGCACGTCCGAGAGCGGATTGCGCCGGTCCTCCGCCGCGATGAATTCGCGCAGCAGCGCGCGGATTGCCGTGGCCGAGCAGGAACCGCCGCTCGTCGTGGCCAGCTGACGCGAAAAGAAACGCTTGAAGGCAACCACGCCGCGCGGTGTGGCCATGTACTTGTGACTGGTCGCACGCGAGACGGTGGACTCATGCAACCCGAGCTCGTCTGCGATCTCGCGTAGCGTGAGCGGGCGCATCGCAAGATCGCCATACTCGAAGAAATTGCGCTGCCGCGCCACCACCGCTTCGGCAACCCGCTGAATCGTGAGGAACCGCTGCTCGAGATTGCGCACGAGCCAGCGCGCCTCCTGCAGGTGCTGCGCCAGCAGCGCCGTCTCGCCCTCGCGAACCTGCCTGAACTGCTCGGCGTACTGCTGGTTCACGCGGATGCGCGGATAGATCGCGGAGTTGATCGTGACCAGCCAGCGCTTCTTGTCCTTGCGCACGATCACGTCGGGCACGATGGCGCGCGGCTCGAATGTGCCGAGCTTCGAGCCGGGCCGAGGATCGAGGCTGCGGATGAGCTCGAGCGCGGAGCGCAGCTCGGCCTCGGTGCAGCCCAGGGCGTCCTGGATGCGCTCGTGATCACGCGCCGCGACGAGCTCGAGCTTGCCCTGCGCGATCTGCAGAGCGAGCGCACGCTCCGGAGTGTCGGCGGGAAGCGCATTGAGCTGCAGGCCCAGACACTCACCGAGATCGCGTGCGGCGATGCCCGTGGGCTCGAGAGTCTGCACGATGCGCAGGGCGGTCTCGAGCTCCCCGGGGAGGATACCGGGTACCAGCAGGGCGAGCTCGGCGAGCGGCTGGCGCAGAAATCCATCATCGTCGAGGGCGTCGACGATCAGGTTCGCGAGCGCATCGTCGCGTTCGCTCAGTCCGAGCAGGAGCAGCTGCTCGCGCAGCTGGTCGCGCAGGCTCGACGGCGAGGCGGTCCATTCCGTCCAGTCCGGAGTGTCGTCGCTCGTTGCGGCGCCCCCGACCGCGGAGAAATCCAGGTCCTCGCCGGTCGTATCCTCGGCTTCCTCGCCCTGGGTTCTTCCGTCGGTGTCGGCTGCCTCCTCCAGGAAGGGATTCTGCGCGATCGCCTGGTGCAGTTCTTGCACACACTCGAGCGCGGACAGCTGCAGCAATTTCACCGACTGCTGTAGTCGGGGGGTCAATGTGAGCTGCTGTCTCAGGCGCAGCCCCAAAATGCCGTTTGTCATGATGCCCAGCGTTCCTTTACAGCAAGCCGATCTTCCTGAAGCAACAGCTATGCCAAATTGCTCAATTGGCTGCGCGCGGCGAACTTACGGCACCATTGCGCGTGACAAGGACAGCGCGGCACACAGGAAAACTTGCAAGGACGTGTAACAACGTCACGCGGGCTGTCGCGGGAGCGGTTGTAGACAAGTAATGGGATCAACACACGACAACGGCGGTTCCCGTCCACGCAAAGCTCGCGCCGTTCCTCCTGCAGCCGAGAATCGCGCCGGGCGGCCCGGGCGGCGTGCCGCGGATCGCTATGCGCTCGCGCTGGATGCGGCAGGGTTCGGCGCCCTCGAATGGGATGCGAGCAGCGACGTGCTCGAGGGCTCGGAGCGCTTCGCGATGCTGCTGGGCGGGAGCACCTGCGTGCCGCGCACACTGGCGGACCTTCTGGCACGGGTGCACCCGGAGGATCGTGGGACGCTCGAGCGAAAGATGCGCTCGGCGAGCGCCGAGGGGCGCGATGCCGAGGCGGAGTTCCGGGTGATGCGAGGGGCTGGGGTGCTTTGGATCCACATGCGGATGGGCGCGATCCGGAATCGATCGGGCGAGGGGACGAGCCTCCTCGGCATCGCCGAGGACATCAGCGCCCGCAAGCGCTCCGAGGCGGACCACGAGGCGCTCGTGCGTCGCGAGCGCGAACTACGGTCGGCCGCCGAGCAAGCCAACCGCTCCAAGGATGAGTTCCTCTCGATGTTCTCCCACGAGCTGCGCTCACCTTTGAATGCGATCCTCGGATGGAACAGCATCCTCGCCGCCCGGCGCGCCGGGGATGTGGAGATCGGCGGCATCGTCGCGCGCATCGAGCGCAGTGCGAAAACTCAGCTCAAGATGGTCAACGATCTGCTCGATCTCGGGCGCATCAGCACGGGCAAGCTGAAAATCGAGCCGCGCCCCATCAGGCTCGCACCCGTCGTGATCGCAGCGCTCGAGGCGATGCGGCCGGCTGCCTCGGCCAAGGACATCGAGCTCACGAGCAGCGTTTGCACGGAGCCGGACGAGGTATTCGGCGATCCGGATCGTCTGCAGCAGGTCGTGTGGAATCTGCTCTCCAATGCCGTGAAGTTCACCGATGCGGGGGGGCGCATCGAGGTGAGCTTGCGCGCCGTGGAGGGAGGGATCGAGCTCGATGTGACCGACGGTGGGCAGGGGATCTCCCCGGAGCTGCTCCCGCACGTCTTCGACCGGTTCCGGCAGGGCGACAGTTCGACGACGCGTCACACATCGGGCCTGGGTCTCGGACTCGCACTGGTGAGGGAGATCGTCGCTCTGCACGGGGGATCGGTGAGCGCAGCAAGCAAGGGAGTCGGACATGGCGCCGCGTTCACCGTGCGCCTGCCCGTCCTGCGTGCGCGCCAGGGCTCGCGCGTGGACGAGCTCGTGCCCTCACAGGGGGTACCGCCGCGCTCGCTGGAGGGCCTGTCGATACTGGTCGTGGATGACGAGGCGGATGCGCGCACGGTCGTCGCCGAGACTCTGAGGCTGGAGGGCGCGCTGGTCACCGTGAGCGCATCGGCCGCCGAGGCCTTCGCGAAGCTCCATTCCGGCGGGACCCGCTACGATGTGGTGGTCACGGACATCGGCATGCCCGCGGAGGATGGCTACTCGCTCGTGCGCAAGCTACGCCGGCTGCCCTTCGGTGAAGGCGTGATCGCGATCGCGCTGACCGGATACGCCTCGCAACGCGATCGGGAGACCGCCATACGCGCAGGCTTCGATGTCCACGTTGCAAAGCCTGTGGACTTCGACCGCTTTGTGCCGCTCATCGCGCGCATGACACGCGCCGCCCGCGGCGCGCGCGAACACTGATTGAGAGATTCAGATCCCCGATTGCCAGGTGCTTGGCATGCCCGCAGCGCCGATCGCCCCTTCGATGGTCAGGCAGGCGTCGCGCGCTTCCGGTTGAGCGCGCAGACTGCGGGCAATCGAGTTGAGGAACGTGCACATCAACGGCACGTTCGGGTGCGCGGCGCGCAACTCCGCTTCGACTCGGTCAATCAGCTCGACCATATCGTCCTGATCGCAGCGCGGAAAGGTCATCGTGAGGACGGCCTCCTGCACGGCAGTCAGGGCCTGGTGTATGGCGTCCAGGTGCTCCCCGTTCATGAGCCCATTTGAACTCCAACCCACCATCGCGCGCAACTGCCCGTTGCCGCAATCGCGCGCTCTGAAAAGCACGCGGACAAAAAAAGAGCGGGCTGGTCGCACCACAGCCCGCCAAACGGGGGGTCTTCGGTTACAGCACGCTGCAGATCGACTGCAACGCGCTCGAAACTCTCGCACTCGAAGGGACGCAAAGGCCGTTCCCGACATCGCTCCTTTTGCAAGCGTTATGCCAGCGAGAGGCCGCCGCCGCGATTTGCCCTGGGCACAGTTCATGCTCGACGTGTTGCAGCGCAACTTCAGGTGAGGTCGATATGCGTGCCGAGGATACGATTCGCACCCTGAATCGACTCATACAGGTCTGCCGGGACGGTGAGGCTCTCTGTCGGTCGTGCGCGCGGCGCCGCGTGAGTGCCGATCTGCAGGTACTGTTGCGCCATCGAAGCGATGAATGGGGCCGCCTGGGAGATGAGCTGCAAGCACTTGTTTTATTGCTGAATGGCGAGCCTGCAATGGGCGGAACACTTGCGGCGTCGGCGCGACGCGCAGCCCTTGCGCTGCGCACGCTGGTCCCCGGTCCCGTGGAGGGTCAGCTGATCGATGCCTGGCGGCGCATGCAGGGCGAGGCCGCCGAGCGGTATGCGCAAGCCTTGAGCGGCTACCTTCCGGAGCGCATTCGCCGCACTGTTGGACTGCAGTCCGATCGCATCTCCGATCGCCTTCACCAGATCGATCTTGCGCAGCCTGGCGCAAGCCGGATGGGGCAGCGGGCCCCTCGCCCCGTGTAATTTTTTCAGCTCGGCGCAAAATGTACGTCAAAAGGACCCTGTGCTGGGTTGTGTGCGGGGCAGCCCCTCTCGTGGCGCTCGCCATGGCCCAGCCGAGCGCTACTCAGAGCTCAGGTGTAACCCAGAGCTCGAACGGCACGTACACGGGCGGACTCGGTCGGCAGACCCACACACCGCTGGCCGCTCCGGGCTCGAGCACGCCGCTGAACTTCGCGGTGCCGCTCTCACCGACCGAGCGTGATTTCCTGAGCCTCATCTCTCGGGAGGACGTGTTTCAGATCGAGGCCGCCGATCTGGCCTTGACGCGGGCGTCGGCCCCCGCGGTGCGACGGCTCGCGAGCACGATTCTGGCGGCGCATGCGCGCATGCGCACGGCCCTGCAGCCCATCTTGCGGGCGCGAGGCCTGGCGCCCGCGAGCACTCCGGACGAGCACGGGACGGCCACGCTCGGCAGGCTGCGCGCCGCAAGGGGTGCCGATTTCGATCGCCTGTATCGCGAGCAGGCAGGGCAGGCGGAGGAGCGAGATTTGCAGCGCTTCGAGCAGGCGGCTCACAGCGACCGCGAGGACAGTGGCGTGCAGGCCTTTGCGCAACGACAACTCGCCATGCTGCGCGAGGATCTGCGCGTCGCTCGGACCTCCGGCATACCCCGCGGCTAGCGGGCTCGTCGGACAGTTCATACTGAGCAGCGATCGTCCGTCCGACACAGATCTTCCACTCCGGTGATTGGATTTGCACGCTGTTCGCGCGCATGATCAAGATAGGAACAGTCGCGCTGCGGGAAGCTGAGCCTCATGTCCTCCTCGACCTCGCACACGCGCGCATCCGTTGCTGCGGCCGTGGTGTGTCTCGCGGCCGGCATGCTTGCCGGAGCGTGGGAGGCCCGACTCGGCGCACACGCGCTCGAGCACGCCGGGGCAGCTCAGGTGTTGAGCGAGACCGCCTTGCTTGTCTGCTTGTTCTGCACCGGCTTGCGCATCTCGGCTCCGCTCGATCTCGCCACCTGGCGTGTGCCGCTGGGGCTTGCGGCAGTGACGATGCCCGTCACGATCGGGCTGGTCGCGGTCGCTGCCAATGCATTCTTCGGCATGTCGCTTCCGCAGGCGCTGCTGCTCGGGGCGATCCTCGCACCCACGGATCCGGTGCTTGCGTCGGATCTGAAGCTGTCCTCCGCGGGCGGGGAGGAGGGGGTGCGGTTTGCCCTGACCGCAGAGGGTGCACTCAGCTCGGCTCTCGCGCTGCCCCTCGTGCTGTTTGCACTCGGGCTGTGCGGCCGACACGACCTCGGTCCTCTCGCGCTGCACTGGCTGGCGTTCGATCTGCTCTGGGGGCTCGCAAGCGGCGCTCTGCTCGGTGCGCTCATCGGAGCTCTCGGAGCGCATGCGCTCGCACGGCTGGAGTCCCGCGGCCCAACCGGGGAGCTCGGACTCACCGAATTACTGCTGTTCGCCTGCGTGATCGCGTTCTCGTACGGTGCCTCGGTCTTGTTGCATGCGAACGGGTTCCTGGCGGTTCTCGCCGCCGGGGGCTCGCTCGCACGGGGGGGCCTGCTGTCGATGCGCCCGGGACCGCCCTGGCGACGACTGCTCGCCGGCCAGAAGCTCACGCGTGCGTTGAGCTCGGCGGCGGCGCGCATCGAGCGCCTGGCGGAGCTGGCGATCGTGATCGTGCTGGGCGCGCTACTGACGGTCTCGAGCGTTCACCCGGCGCTCATCCTGTTCGCGCTCCTCGTGCTCGTCGTGGTGCGCCCCGTTGCGGCGCGGCTTGGAGTGGGTCGAGCAGGAGCGAGCGAGCTGGAGCGCCAGCTCATCGCCTGGTTCGGCATCCGCGGCGTCGCGTGCATGTATTATGCGATGTTCGCGGTCGGCGAGGGGTTCAGCACCCCCGTTGCGACCGAGCTCACTGCGGTGACCCTCGCGGTGCTCGCAACTTCCATAGCATTGCACGCGCTCACGGCGCTGCCGCTCACCAAGAGGCCGGCCGCGGCGCACGGAGCCGAGAAGACTCAGTTAGAATAGACATAGATCGCGGTTCCTCGCGTATACGAACGATCAACGTCGAGCTTTATGTCGCGCCGATGCGACGGCTACACAAAAGTCCCCGAATCGTTGCAACATTGGACGCGAGAGACGACATAATTTTGGACGCAGCGAGGCTTACATGGCACATGCGCTGATAGTCGACGACGATGCGGACGTGGTGGAGTGGCTCCAGGAAGTTGCCCGCATGGAAGGATTCACGGTCGCGCGCGGCCACTCGTTGCGCGAGGCGCGAATCGAGCTCGGCCGTCAGCGCCCGGATGTGCTGCTCACGGATTTGAGGCTGCCCGACGGCGAGGGCATCGAGCTCGTGCGCGAGTTGGACAAGCCGGATGCGACGGAGGTGATCGTCGTGACGGGGCACGCGACGGTCGATAGCGCCGTGGCAGCGCTACGCGCGGGCGCGAGCGATTATCTCGTCAAGCCTGCCGACCTCGAGCGCGTGCAGGCGGTTCTGCGCCACGCCAAGAAGACCTCCGCTCTCCAGCACGAGATCGGGGAGCTTCGCGACGAGCTGCGCAAGCTCGGGCGCTTCGGACGCATTCTGGGCAGCTCGCAGTGCATGCAAGTCACCTACGACCAGCTGAGCCGTGTGGCGCCCACCTCGGCGACCGTGCTGCTCATCGGAGAGAGCGGCACCGGCAAGGAGCTCGCGGCGCAGACGTTGCATGAGCTCAGCCGGCGGCGCGAAGCGCCGTTCCTGCCGCTCAATTGCGGTGCCGTCGCGCCGCAACTCATCGAAAGCGAGCTCTTCGGCCACGAGCGCGGCAGCTTCACGGGAGCGGACCGGCAGCACAAGGGCTTCTTCGAGCGCGCCAACGGCGGCTCCATCTTTCTCGACGAGATCACCGAGATGCCGATGGAGCTGCAAGTGAAGCTGCTGCGGGTGCTCGAGACCGGAACCTTCACCCGCGTAGGCGGCACGCAGCAGATCGGGAGCGACGTGCGCGTGATCGCGGCGACCAACCGCGACCCGGAGAAGGCGGTCGCCGACGGCAAGCTGCGCGAGGATCTATTCCACCGCTTGAACGTGTTCCCGATCCGCTTGCCGCCCTTGCGCGAGCGCGGGTCGGATATCGAGCAGCTGGCTCAGTACTTTCTGGATGACCTCAACCGCATCGAGGGAACGCACAAGACCTTCTCGCGGGACAGCCTCGTGCGGCTCTATCAGCACAGCTGGCCTGGAAACGTTCGCGAGCTCAGGAACTACGTGCAGCGCGCCTACATCATGGCGGATGACCAGATCGAATGCGATCTCGGTACGGCCGATCAAGCCCCCAAGCCCGACGATGGAACGACCATCACCATTCGCGTCGGCACACCGCTCGAGGAGGTCGAGCGGCGGGTGACCATGGCAACGCTGGCTTACTGCGGCCACGTCAAGCGCAAGGCAGCCGAGATTCTGGGCGTGAGCCTCAAGACGCTCTACAACCGCCTGGAGGCCTATGGTGGCAAGGAAGCTCGCGACAAGGACGTGAACGGCAACGACGCCCCCGCGAGCAGCGTCGGGGCTCCCGCCCGCGGCGGCGCCGAAGCGCAGGGCGACGCCGCGCACTGATCCAAAAGCGACGGGGGGCATCCCGCCGCGACCGTCGCCCGCCCTCTGCGGCGGCGAGCGCGCGGGAATGGGCCTTGCTGGGCAGGGCGCTGTCGGCGCTTTCTGACAAGAGCTTGCGGCCGGGCGGGGGCCAGAAGGGCACTGCAGCGCCTATCGCGCCCACCGCCTCGCTCGCTACTCTTCGAGTGCCCCCTTCAAACACGGATGCACCGCAAACAACGGGGTCATGCCAGCCACACGCGTAGCCGTCGTAGACGATCATCAGCTCGTGCGCATCGGGCTCAAGCAGGTCATCGAGAGACAGGCCGACTTTACGTGGGCGGGTGAGGCCTGCAGCGGTCGCGAAGCACTCGCCTTGCTGCGCGAGACGCCTGTCGATGTGCTGCTGCTCGACCTGTCGCTGCCGGACATCTCCGGACTCGATGTGCTGCGCCAGGTGCGTGCGCACCACGAGTCCGTCGCAACTCTGGTCCTGAGCGCCTATCCCGAGATGCAATACGGGATCAACGTGCTGCGCGCGGGCGCGAGCGGCTTCGTGAGCAAGACCGCCGACGAGAGCGAGCTGTGCCGTGCCATCCGGGCCGCGATGCGCGGTGGCCGGTATGTGAGTCCGGAGCTCGCCGAGATTCTGGTGAGCGGAATGCAGGGAGGTGCGGGGGAGCCCCGCCACAGCGTGCTCTCGGAGCGAGAATTCCAGATCTTCTGCAAGCTTGCCGAAGGAAAGAGCGTGTCGGAGATCGCGGCAAAGCTGTTCCTCAGCGTCAAGACGGTGAGCACGTACCGCGCGCGAATCCTGGAGAAGATGGCCATGAAGACCAACGCCGACATCACCTACTACGCGATCAAGAACAATCTGCTGCAGTGACCTCGATGAGCCTCGAGCAGGCACGGCGGCAATCGATCGACGGAGCGTGCGAGCGCCGCATCCTCCTGGTCGAGGACTCGAGCGTGCTCAGCAAGCGCCTGGTGGATCTGCTCTCGGAGCCTGGCCGGCTGACCGTGGCTGCGCAGGCAGCGACCCAGTCCGAGGCGGTGCTCAAACTCAGGGAAACGCCGTACGATGTGCTGGTGGTCGACATCGAGCTCGCCGAGGGCAATGGCGTCGGAGTCATCCGCCAGGCCCGTCAGCTCTATGCGCCCGAGGCGCAGCCGCTCATCGTCGTGCTCACCAACTACGCATCCGACTTCGTGCGCGATCACTGCTTCGCAGCCGGAGCGGATTACTTTCTCGACAAGATGCGCGACATCGCACGGTTGAAGCCGATCGTCGCCGATGGCCGCTCGAAGTGGTCCGCGTCCGGCCTCCTCTGAGCGCTACGTTGCGGTCGGCCGGGACCTTGGAATCTCCACCTCGAGGATAGTGCCGCGCCCGGGCGTCGAGTGCAGGGCGAGCTCCCCGCCGAGCGCTCGCACGCGGTGACGCATGCCGGTCAGGCCATGCGACCGGCGGAAATCCCCGCTCGCAAGATCGATCCCCCTGCCATCGTCGGCCACTCGCAACGAGTACCCATGCTGGTCGCAGGCGAGCGTGACGCACACGCAGCGGGCGGAGGCATGGCGCAGCACGTTCGTCATCGCTTCCTGCGCCACCCGAAAAAGACCGATTGCCGCGTCGCTCGGAACATCCGCCTCCTCGGCAATCGTCATCTCGCAGACGAGTCCCGATTTGGCCGAGACACTCTCGAGATACGCGCGCAGCGCCGTCGGCAGACCGAAATGATCGAGCAACGAGGGCCGCAACTCCTCGACGACTCGACGCTTCACGTCCATCGCCTCGTCGAGGACGTTGCCAAGCTGCTGCAGGCGCTGCTGAACGGCCGGATCGTCCCCGACGCGACCCTGCAACCACGAGGCATCCATCTTGGCGGCGGTGAGCAGTCCGCCGAGCTGATCGTGCAAGTTGCGCGCGAGCACGCTCTTTTCCTTTTCGGCGAGCTCCTGCAGGTGAGTGGACAGTGCAGACAGCTCCGCGATTTGCGGCTCGACGGGCGGATCGAGCTTGCCCGCTGCGCTTGCGCTCGTGAGGCGGCCCACGCGACTGCGCGCAGCCCCGCGCGTGAGCGCGGCGACGGCCAGGCTCGCTGCGACCGCCGCTGCGGTGACGATGGCAACGATCGGGCCGGCTACCGGCGATGCGGTGCGTTGCGGCACGGGCTTCGACATTCGACTCTAGGCCTTCTTGCGCTTGAGGCCTCGAACGACAGCCGCAAGCACGAGCCAGCGGATGCGCGGATTGGCGAGCAAGCGAAACAGCACTCGCCCGGTGCCGGTAGCCCACCCGAGCGCCCGGCGTCGCTCCCAGCGTGCCAGAGTGGCCGCAAGCGCCGCACGTTGCACGTCGGCTTCGAGCTCCAGCAGGTCCCGACGGCGCGCGAGGTATTGCGCTCGAGTCGCACTCACGGCTCTTGGCCCAGCGACTCCCGATCGAGGTGCAGCTGATTCATCAGCCGGGCGAACAGCGCGTCGCGGCGCATGAGTCGCCGCAGGCCGAGCCAGCATGCGATGCCGGCCACCGCAAATGCCGCGAACAGCGCCCCGAGCACGATGAATCGCACGTCCGGGCGTAGTGCCAGCGCGACCCAGAGCACCAGCGTGAATCCCGCGAGCCAGGTGCAAAGCGCAGCCACGAGCGCCAGACGCAACTGCCGGGCGATGCGAATCTTCTCCTGCTCGAACTCGATCGCCAGCATCTCAAGTCGCGTCTGGACGATGCGCAGCAGCTCAGCGAGCAAGCTGCGGCCACGTGCGAACAGAGGCTGCGCTCCATCGCTCATGCTGGGCTCGCATCGACGCGCGGTGCGCGAACGGCGGGCCGATGGCGTCCCGAAAGCAGCACACCGATGGCGAGGCCTACACCTGCGCCGATCGCCACCGCCGTCCAGGGGTTCTCCGCGATCCAGCGCTCGAAGGCCGCGGCCGCGCGCTCGGTCGGACGTGCCGCATCACCATCCATCTCGGCGAGCCGCTCGCGCGCGGTCTCGATGCTGTCGAACACGCGCGCGCGCAGTGCCTCGAGCCGCGCATCTCCCTCGCCGGAGAGCGCGCCGAGCAGCGCTTCGGCGTGATCGACGATATTGCGCAACTCATCGTCCAGGTTCGTGGAATTCACGGGCGGCTCTCAAACAACGGCACAGGGGGCGGGATGGGCGCACGAGCAAACACCACTGCGCGGCATGGCATCGCCGCCCGATTCTATCAGATGATGGGGGATCGTCGGAGCAACTTCCATTCCCGTGCCAGATCAGGTACCCGCAAAGGCGACCAGGGTACGCACCGGCACGCCGAGCGCCGCGAGCCTGCGTGCCCCGCCGAGCTCGGGTAGATCCACGATGAAGCACGCGCCCAATGGTACGGCGCCGAGGGAGCGCAGCAACTTCACAGCCGCCTCCGCCGTGCCCCCGGTTGCCAGCAAGTCGTCGACGAGAATGATGCGCTCGCCAGGGGAGATGGCATCGGTATGCATCTCCATCTCGTCGAGCCCGTACTCCAGGGAATACACGACGCGCACCTTGGTATGCGGGAGCTTGCCCTTCTTGCGGATGGGCACGAAGCCGGCCGAAAGCTGGTGCGCCATGGCGCCTCCGAGAATGAAGCCCCGCGCCTCGATCCCAGCGACATGATCGATCTTCGCTCCGACCCAGGGCTGCAGCAGCTCGTCCACGGCACGCCTGAAGGCTCCGGCGTTGCCGAGCAATGTCGTGATATCGCGGAATTGCACACCCGCGCGCGGGTAGTCCACGATCGTTCGGATGAACGACTTGAGGTCGCCCGGCGTTCGAGGATTCAGCGCCGGCTCGCTCGAGGGCGGACTGGAGGACTCATCGGCATTCATTGGCAGGCTCACTTCGGGCGAATCTGACTTGCGACAATAGCAGAGCGGGGATTGCGGCCATTCCCCTGACGCCAGGGGCTGCTGCAAAGCAGCAACCAGCGGTCCCTGCGCAGCGGTCGTTGCCTTACACTGCACGACCTTTCCACGCGCGAGGAGGTCAGGCGGTGATCACACGAATGCTCGGCAATTCAGGCTTGGCGGTAGCCCCGCTCGCGCTGGGCGGCAATGTTTTCGGGTGGACCGCCGGCGAGCAGACATCCTTCGAGGTGCTCGATGCCTTCGTCGCCTCCGGTTTGAACCTCATCGATACGGCGGATGTGTACTCGCGCTGGATTCCCGGCCACCAGGGCGGTGAGTCGGAGACGGTCCTCGGAAAGTGGCTGAAGAGCCGCGGCAAGCGCTCACAGGTCATCATCGCAACGAAGGTGGGCATGGAGATGGGTGCCGCAGAGCAGGGTCTCTCACGAGCCTACATCCTGCGCGCAGTTGAGCGCTCTCTGCAGCGGCTGGGCACCGACTACATCGACCTGTACCAGTCGCATCGCGACGATCCCCAGGTTCCGCTCGAGGAGACCCTGGGCACGTACGCCGACCTGATCCAGCAAGGCAAGGTGCGGGCGATCGGCGCCTCCAACTTCACGGCGCAGCGTCTACGCGCGGCGCTCGAGCTGAGTGCAGCGCGCGGACTGCCGCGGTACGAGAGCCTTCAGCCAGGCTACAACCTGTACGATCGGGCGGGATTCGAAGGAGAGCTCGCCGCGCTGTGCCGTCGCGAGCATCTCGGTGTCATCAGCTACTTCTCGCTCGCAAGCGGCTTTCTCACGGGCAAGTACCGCTCCGCGGCGGACCTTGCCAATCGTGCGCGCGGGTATCGCGTGAAAGACATGCTCAACGAGCGCGGGCTGCGCATTCTGCACGCGCTCGATGCAGTGGCGCGCGAGACCGGCGCGACGCCGGCACAGATCTCGCTCGCATGGCTCATCGCGCGCGGCGTCACTGCGCCGATTGCCAGCGCAACCAGCGTCCAGCAGCTCGAGGAGCTCATCGGAGCGACGCGTCTGACACTCACGGCCGAGACGATCGCCAAGCTCGACGAGGCCAGCGCGTGAGGGCAGCGCCCGCACGACCCGGTGCTTCACCGTGCGCACTCAGGAGTGTCGCGAGGCGAGCATCGCAAGCTCGGGCGGCATCGGTGTCACGTCGATCTCGATGTTGAGGCAGGTGGGCCGCCCGCTTGCGAATGCCTGCCGAATCGCCGGGCCCAGCTCCTCGATGCTGGAGATGCGGCGCCCTTCGCATCCGAAGGCCACGGCAACATCGTGATACCTCGCGCCGGAGAGACGCGTGCCGCGCACGGGATTTCCGACCATTTCCTGGAAGTGCTGCGAAGCAGCCCAGCTGCGGTTGTTCATGACTGCGACCACGACCGGCAGCTCATGACGTGCCAGCGTGTCGAACTCGGCGATCGTGAATCCGATGGCACCATCGCCGACCAGGCACAGCACCGGGCGCCTGGGATGTGCAGCTTGCGCGCCGATGGCAAGTCCAAGCCCCATGCCCACCGCACCCAGAAAGCCGTGCGTGATGTAACTGCCCGGGTGCCGCTGGCGAACGACCTCGTTCATCCAGTGGTAGGCCTCCGCGCCGTCTCCGACGATGATCGTGTCGTCGGAGATGTTCTCGATGAGGCTCGAGACGGCCTGGTAGGGATGGATGCGCGGCCCCGCGTGCCGCAATGCCTCGCTGAGCCTCGCGCGGCGGTCGGCTCTGGCTCCCCGAACTAGCCCTTGCCATGAAGCGCGATCCGGCCAGGGCCCACCGCGTGAGTGCACGAGCAAGGCGCGCAGCGCTTCGCGGCAATCTGCAGGGATGGCAACCGCAGCATCACGCAGCCGTCCGATCTCCTTGGGATCCACCTCGACGTGAATGAGCTTGGCAGCGGCGGGCACGAGTCGATCGCTCGCCCCGAGCGTGAACAATCCGAACCGCACGCCAAGCGCGAGCACGACGTCCGGCCGCGCACCGGGTGCCGCGAGATCGTCGAGCTTATGGAAAGTGCCCCCGTACAGGGGATGATCGCTTGGGAGCAGGCCGTGCGCCTGAAAGTCCGAGAAGACCGGGATGCCGGTCAGCTCCGCGAACTCCCTGAGCTCGCATGCGCAGTCGGCCTGCCATGCGCCGGCGCCCGCCATGATGATCGGCCGCTCGCTGGCAGCAAGAAGCTGCACGGCCGTTGTCAGCGCCTCGTGCGAGGGACCGGGCCTTGAGTCCACGACCAGGTTTTTCGGTCTGTGGGCCGCCTGCTCGTCAACCGCAGCGTTGAGCACATCCATCGGCATGTCGAGCAGTACCGGGCCGGTGGGAGGAGAGGTCGCGATGCGGATGGCATGCGCGACCAGCCGCGGGATCTGCGCTGCCACCGTCACCGTGTGCGACCACTTGGTCAGCGGGCGCGCAATCCCCGCCTGATCGATGCCGGCCTGAAGCGTATTGGTCTCCGCATCGCGCAGCGCTGCCGAGCCGGCGACATACAGCACGGGCGTACGGTCGAGACAGGCATTCGCCATGGAGGTGATGCAGTTGGTGAATCCCGGGCCCGCCGTCACCAGGGCCACTCCGAGCCGCCGTGCGGCCCGGGCATAGCCCTCGGCCGCGTGCCCGGCCCCCACCTCGTGACGCGTATCGATCAGGGCGACTCCGTGCGCCGCGCATGCCTGGAATATCGTCTCCAGATGCGCCCCGTGAAGCCCGAAGACGGTCTTGACTCCGGCATCGACCAGCGTGCGGACGAGCAGCTCCCCGCCGGTGACCATGGCCATGTTTCTCCTCCCGGCCGCCGAGCGCGGCGATCGTGGAGCCACCCATGCTACATTTGCACGCATCCAATCGAAAGAAGCCGCGCGAGCACCCGTTATGGCAGCCCCCAAATCGAACATTGAGATTGCACAGCAGGCCAAGATGCGGCCGATCGTCCCGCTCGGGAAGGAGCGACTCGGCATTCCCGAGGAGAGCCTCTCCCCGTATGGCCACTACAAGGCGAAGGTCTCACTCGACTACATCGATTCGCTCAAGGCGCGGCCGAACGGCAAGCTCATTCTCGTCACCGCAATCTCCCCGACACCTGCCGGCGAGGGCAAGACCACGACCACCGTCGGGCTCGGCGATGCACTCAATCGGCTGGGCAAGAAGGCGATGATCTGCCTCCGCGAGCCGGCGCTGGGCCCGGTGTTCGGCGTGAAGGGCGGGGCCGCCGGCGGCGGCTACTCTCAAGTGGTGCCGATGGAGGACATCAACCTGCATTTCACCGGCGATTTTGCAGCCATTGCGGCCGCAAACAATCTTCTCGCCGCGCTGATCGATAATCATATCCACCATGGCAACGCGCTCGGCCTCGATCCGCGGCGCATTGCCTGGCGGCGCGTGGTGGACATGAACGATCGGGCCTTGCGCGACATCGTCGTTGCGCTCGGCGGCACCGCCAACGGCTTCCCGCGCCAGGACGGGTTCGACATCGTGGTGGCCTCCGAGGTGATGGCGATCTTCTGCCTGGCCACGAGCGTGAGCGATCTGAAGGAGCGGCTGGGGAAGATCGTGGTGGGCTACACCGCCGATCAGAGGCCCGTTCAGGCGCGCGACCTCAAGGCGCACGGTGCCATGACCGCGCTGCTGCGCGATGCGCTCGCGCCCAATCTAGTGCAGACCCTGGAGAACAATCCGGCGTTCATTCATGGCGGCCCGTTCGCCAACATCGCACACGGCTGCAACTCGGTCATGGCGACCCAAACGGCCTTGAAGCTCGCCGATTATGTCGTGACCGAGGCGGGGTTCGGAGCCGACCTCGGCGCCGAGAAGTTCGTCGACATCAAATGCCGCAAGGCGGGACTGAAGCCCTCGGCGGCGGTTCTCGTGGCAACGGTGCGTGCCCTGAAGTATCACGGAGGCGTCGAGGTGGCCGATGTCGGCAAGGAGAACATCGCCGCGCTGGAGAAGGGAATCGTGAATCTCGAGCGCCATATCGACAACGTGCGCGAGAACTACGGGCTACCCTGTGTCGTGGCGATCAACCACCGCGCCGAGGACACCGATGCCGAAGTACGGGTGCTGATGGAGCGTGCCGCCCATCACGGCGCGCGCGTGATCCTGGGCAACCACTACGCCGAAGGTGGCGCCGGCGCCGTCGACATCGCGAAGGAAGTGCTGCGCCTGACGGAGGAGCCCAACCATTTCAAGTTCGTCTACGACGAGCGCGAGACGCTGTGGCAGAAGATGAAGGATATCGCCACGAAGATCTATCACGCCGGCGACATCACGGCGGACAGCAAGGTCCGGGCGCAGATCAAGCAGTTGCAGGACGCAGGCTACGGGAACTACCCGATCTGCGTCGCCAAGACGCAGTATTCCTTCTCGACCGATCCGAAGCTGCGCGGCGCACCGTCGGACCACATCGTGAACATACGCGAGGTCCGGCTGGCGGCAGGCGCCGAGTTCATCGTCATGATCTGCGGGGATGTGATGACCATGCCCGGGCTGCCGAAGGTCCCAGCCGCCAACGCCATCGACGTCGACGAGAGCGGCAAGATCGTCGGATTGTTCTAGAAGGGCTTCACGACCGCGAGTATCACGATCGCGATCAGCAACAGGCTCGGCACCTCGTTGAAGAGCCGATACCAGCGGTGCGAATGGGTGTTGCGCCCCTGACGCAGGGCGCACATCAGGCGATGGCACCAGATGTGATAGACGACCAGCGCGGCAACCAGCGCGAGCTTCACGTGGAGCCACCCGAAGCCCAGGTAGGCGGGTGCGGCGGCAACCATCGCGATGCCGAAGGCGAGCGCCAGCGCACCGCCGATCGTCATGATCCCGAACAGCCGGCGCTCCATCGTCGCGAACCGCTCGAGCAGCGGCGGCTCGCTGGCCATCGCGTGGTAAACGAACAGTCGCGGCAGGTAGAAAAGCCCCGCAAACCAGGTCACGACGAACACGATGTGAAATGCCTTGAGCCAGAGCATGTGCGGATCAGCCGGCGCTCACGCCTCGGGGCCCCACACCTTGCGAGCCACCCTCACGACCAGCTCGAGCTTGCGCCACTGGTCCTCCTGCGAGAGCTTGTTCCCGGTCTCGTGGCTCGAGAAGCCACATTGGGGTGACAGACACAGGCTCTCGAGCGGCACGAAACGCGCCGCCTCGTCGATGCGCCGCGTGAGCTCATCCTCACTCTCGATCTGTCCGGTCTTGGTGGTCACGAGCCCCAACACCACCTTCTTGTTCCGGGGCAGCAGCCGCAGCGGCTCGAAAGTACCGGAGCGCGCGGTGTCGAATTCCATGAAGAATCCGTCCACATCGCTCTGGAACATTGCCTCCGCGACGGGCTCGTAGCTGCCCTCGGTCGCCCAGGAGCTCTGGAAATTGCCGTGGCAAGTATGCATGGTCACGGTGAGACCGGCCGGGCGATCGCGCAGTGCCGCATTGATCGTGTCGGCGTAGCGCCGTGGCAGCATCGCGGGATCGTCGCCGTTGCGCCGGCAACTCTCGCGAAACTTCTCATCGCCGAGGTAGGCAAAGCCCACGTCGTCGAGCTGCAGATACGTGCAACCCGCCGCCGCGAATGCGGCGATCGCCTGTTGATAGGCGGCGGCCACATCGTCCCAGAACGGTTGCAGGTCCGGATACGCCTGTCGCGAGATGGCTGCGCGCCCGCCGCGCAGATGCAGCATCGAGGGCGAGGGGATCGTCCACTTCGCCGTGCCGCGCGTGCTGGCCTTCAAGAACCTGAATTGCTCGATCATGATCGGCGCGCCGTAGCGCACCGGCGCCGTCACGGTTGCGATGGGAGGTTGCTGCTCGGTGCCGCCAAACTTCGGACCCGGATTCTCGCGGAGCGTTACCCCTTCGAGTTGCCTCAGGAAGTCCAGGTGCCACCATTCACGGCGGAATTCCCCATCCGTGATGGCGCGCAGGCCGATCGACTCCTGCTTCCCGATCGCCGCCAGTATGGCCGCATCCTCGCGCTGGGCCAGGTCCGCATCCGAGAGCTCGCCACGCCGCCACCGCTGCCGGGCGGCGATCAGCTCGGGCGGGCGGAGCAGGCTTCCAACCTGGTCGGCGCGAAAGGGTGCGGTCATCGAGGCCTCCGGGCGGTGCAAAGCCGTGTCACGGCAGCACGATTATGCCAGCCGCCACCATCCGGGGTCGCGCGGCCCCTTCCAGCCTTGCCGCAGTCGAGGCGCACGACTAGAGTCAACGAGCGCCCAGGGCATCCTCGGAGGGGAAACGACCATGCCGCAGTTCGATGAGAAGAGCATTACCCAGGCCGTGATCGACCGGATGGCCGATTGCCCGGATGCGCGTTTCAAGCAAGTGATGACCTCGCTCGTCACCCACCTGCACGACTTCGTCCGTGACGTGAAGCTGACCGAGCAGGAATGGATCACGGCGATCCAGTTCCTCACGAACGTGGGCAAGACATGCACGGACAAGCGCCAGGAGTTCATCCTGCTCTCGGACACACTCGGGGTCTCGATTCTCGTCATCTCGCTCAACCATCCCGCGCAAGGTACCTCGGTCGAGTCGACGGTACTGGGGCCGTACTACTGGGAAGGGGCGCCCGAGCTTCCTCTGGGCAGCAATCTCGCCGAGGGCGTCAAGGGCGAGCCGACGTTCTATTCCGGACGCGTGCTCGATGCGCACGGCAGCCCGATCCGCGGCGCGGTGCTCGACATCTGGTCGGGCGATGGCGAGGGCAACTACGACATGCAGCTCCCGGGCGAGACCGGGATGCGCGCGCGCGGCAAGATCCGCACCGACGCCGAAGGGCGCTACTGGTTCCGCTCCATCCGGCCCAGCTGCTATCCGGTGCCCACGGACGGTCCGGTGGGTGAGATGCTGCGTGCCATGGGCCGTCATCCGTATCGTCCGGGTCACATCCACATGATCGTCTCGGCGCCCGGGTACGAGTCGGTCACGACGCATCTCTTCGTGGCAGACAGTCCCTACATCGACTCGGACGCCGTGTTCGGCATGAAGGAATCGCTGGTCGTGAAGTTCGAGCGCTCTCCGCCGGGACGGGGGCCCGGCGGAGAGCGCCTGGACGTGCCTTACTATACGGCCCAGTTCGACTTTCGGCTGCGCAAGGTTCCGGAGCGCACGCGTCAAGCTGCCTGAGCCGAAGACGACCGTGCAGAAGCCCAGCGAGCAGCTGTCGCCGGCGCAAGTGCTGGCGCTGTACCCGGCGCACGCCGGCACGATTTCCTCGTTTCTCGCCACGCGCGCTCGCACCCACGCGCAGCGCCCGGCGCTTGAGGTCGAGCATCGCAAATGGAGCTTTGCGGAGCTGGAGCAGGCGAGCGAGCTGCTCGCAAGCGTGCTCGGGCGGCATGGGCTCGTGCGCGGCGACCGCCTGGCACTTGTCAGTGTCAACAGCGATCTCAGCGTCATCTTGTTTCTGGCCGTCGCGCGGATCGGGGCCATCTTCATCCCGCTCAATCCTGCCGCGACGCGTGCCGACCTTCAGTACCTGCTCGGACATTCGCGCGCTCGGCTGATCGTCGTTCAGCCGGCCGACCTGGAGCGAGTGCGCGAGGTGGCCCAAGGGCTCGAGCCGCACGCTCCGACCCTCTCGCTCGCGGAGTGGGGACTTGCGGCGGAAAGCTCCGCCGCGGTCCTCGAGCAGTTGCTGAGGCAGGCAGGAGCGCACACCCAGACTACACCGGCGGCGGGCCGAGCCGAGGATGCAGCGGTCGTCATCTACACCTCCGGAACGACAGGTTTCCCGAAGGGCGTAGTGCACACGCATCGAACCTACATCCTCGCCGCGGAGGGCTTCGTTGCCCGTATGTACCTGCAACCGGCCGAGCGGCTGCTCACGGTCATGCCGTTCTTTCACATCAATGCGCTCTTCTACTCGTTCGGGGGTGCAATCGCCGCCGGGGGCACCCTGGTGACCACGCCCAGGTTCAGCGCCTCCCAGTTCTGGCAGCTCGCTGCCCAAACGGGTGCGACGGAATTCAATTTTCTGGCCGCCGTCAGCAATATTCTCATCAACCGGCCGCGCACCGAGTTCAATCCGGCACACCGCATCCGCAAGCTCTACGGCGGACCCATCAGCGAGCGCATGGACCAGGTCTTCCGCGAGGAATTCCATGTTCCGGATCTCATCGAGGGGTACGGCATGACGGAGATCCCGGGCGCTTGCTGCAACCCCTTTCTCGGTCCTCGCAAGCCGGGCAGCATCGGTTTGCCTGCCGTGCATCCGAATTACCCGGGGGAGTTCTCGCAGCTGCGCGTCGTGGACGAGGAGGGGCGCGACGTGCAGGCCGGCCAGGTGGGTGAGCTGGTCGTGCGCACGCCCATGCTGTTCAAGGAATACCTCGACGATCCCGCGCAGACAACCGCTGCATTTCGCGATGGCTGGTTCTTGACCGGGGATCTCGCGCGTCGCGACCCGGACGGCTACTTCTACTTCGTCGCGCGCAAGAAGGACATCATCCGCCGGCGGGGCGAGAACATCGCCGGGGCCGAGCTCGATCGCGTGATCTCCAATCATCCCGAGGTCCTCGAGGCGGCGGCAATCGGGGTCCCCTCCGAGCTCGGCGAAGAGGAGATTCTGGTGGTGGTGGTGCCCAGGGCCGGGGGCGGACTCACTCCGCGGGACGTGATGGATTGGTGCCGGGAACAGCTTGCACCCATGAAAGTGCCGCGCTTCATCACGTTCGCGGAGGCCATGCCGCACACCCCCTCGCACCGGGTGGCGAAGCACCTCCTCAAGTCGGACAAGAGCCTCATCGAACGCGCCGTGGACACGGCGCAGCTGCCGAAAGGTTAGAGTCGTCGTGCCCGCAAAATCGATGGAAAAGATCATGGCGCTCGCCAAGCGTCGCGGCTTCATCTATCAGGCCTCGGAGATCTATGGCGGCATCAACGGGTTCTGGGACTACGGCCCTCTCGGGGCGCAGCTGAAGAAGAACCTGCGCGATGCCTGGTGGGAGGACGTCGTGCTCAACCCCTGCGGGGGGCGCCCGGGGCCCAACGGGGAGCCGGTGCGCATGGTGCCGCTGGATACCAGCATCATCCAGCATCCGAAGGTCTGGGAGGCGAGTGGGCACCTCGCCGGTTTCAGCGACCCCATGATCGACTGTCGCGAGACCAAGCAGCGTTACCGCTTCGACCATGTCCTCGTGTATGCGCCAGCCTCCGGAGACAGGGGCGGCAAGCCGCTCTTCGCCTTCGTGCCCGACACCGCAAGCGAGGCGCGGCAGAAGAAGAAGGCGGAGAAGGCGTTCGGGGAGCTGCGCGCCTTTCCCCTGACCGAGCTGCCTGCATCCGAGTGGGCTCACATGGTTGGCCCCGACGCCGAGCGCGCCGGCACGCTCACCGAGCCGCGCGCGTTCAACCTCATGTTCAGGACGTACGTGGGAGCGACCGCATCCGAGGACGATGTGGCGTACCTGCGGCCCGAGACCGCACAGGGCATCTTCGTGCAGTTCAAGAACGTCATCGATACCACTCGAGTGAAGGTGCCGTTCGGCATCGCGCAGGTCGGCAAGGCGTTCCGCAACGAGGTGACGCCGCGCAACTTCACCTTCCGCAGCCGCGAGTTCGAGCAGATGGAGATCGAGTTCTTCTGCCATCCGGGCGAGGCGCGCGAGTGGTACGCGTTCTGGCGCGAGGAGCGCATGCGATGGTGGCAGGGACTGGGCCTCGCGGGGGAGAACCTGCAGCTGCGCGAGCACGCGCGCGAGGAGCTCGCGCACTACGCACGCGAGGGGGCCGGGACGGCGGATGTGGAGTATCGCTTCCCGTTCACGGCGCCGGGATTCGGCGAGCTCGAGGGCGTCGCGCACCGATCGAACTTCGATCTCGCACAGCATCAGAAGCACGCGCGCTCCTCGCTCGAGTATTTCGATGCAGAGCGCGGCGAGCTCCTGCCCAATGGGGCGCGCAAGGGCGAGAAGTATCTGCCGCACGTGATCGAGCCCTCCGCCGGGCTCGATCGCGGGGTGCTGGCGGTGCTGTGCGAGGCCTATGTGGAGGACCCCGCGCGCGCCAGCCCCGAGCTGCTGCTGCTCTCGCCGCGGCTCGCGCCGATCAAGGCGGCGATCTTCCCGCTCGTCAACAAGGAGGGGATGCCCGAGGTGAGCGAGAAGCTCTACCTTGACGTGCGGCGGCGGTTCTGGCGACGCGGGCTGATCGAGCACGACGTGAAGCAGGCGATCGGCAAGCGCTATGCGCGCATGGACGAGGCGGGCTGTCCGTATTGCTTCACGATCGACGGCCAGACGCTCAAGGACCAGACCGTGACCGTCCGTGACCGCGATACGGCTCGACAGGAGCGCATTACGCTCGATCACGTGGGCACGTATCTGGAGGAGCGGCTGGGATCGGCCTAGGCACCCGATGTCCTCACCCTATCGTCCCATCGCCCTGGGCCCGCGCGAGGTCGAGCTGCAGCAGCGTGCGGACGGGTCGGTCCTCTTGCGCTCCCCGCACGCGCTGGGTGCGTATCCGAACAAGCTCACCGATTGTCTGGTTCGCGCCGGGCGCGAGCATGGCGATCGAGTGTTCCTCGCCGTGCGTGCCTCACCGGATGCGTGGCGCACACTCACCTATGGCGAGGCGCTCGCATCGGTGCGGCGCATCGCGGCGGCGCTGCTTGCTCGCGGGCTCTCGAGCGAGCGGCCGGTTGCGATCCTCTCCGCGGGCAGCATCGAGCATGCGCTCCTGGCGCTCGCCGCCATGCATGTGGGCATTCCATTCGCGCCCATCTCTCCAGCCTACTCCCTCGCCTCTGCCGACCTTGCAAGACTGCGGCATGTTCTCGGGCTTCTCACTCCCGGTCTCGTGTTTGCCCAGAGTGGCGCGCCGTTCGCGCGGGCCCTTGCGCACGCTGTGGGGGCTCATGCAGAGATCGTCGTACAGGAAGGGTCTGTCCCGGAGCGCCACACGACGCCCTTTGCCGAGCTGTTGCGCGGCGCCGGTTCGCAGCCGGTGGACGCGGCGAGCGAACGAGTGGGCCCGGACACGATCGCGAAGGTGCTCTTCACATCGGGCTCCACGGGCGTTCCCAAAGGGGTGATCAACACGCAGCGCATGCTCTGCGCCAATCAGCAGATGTTCTTCGAGGCACTGCCGGTCGTTGCCGCCCAGCCCCCGGTGCTCCTCGATTGGCTGCCCTGGCATCACACCTCCGGAGGGAACCAGATTCTCGGGCTCACGCTCTATCACGCAGGCACGCTCTACATCGACGAGGGCAGGCCGCTGCCGGATGCCATCGGGGCAACGGTACGCAACCTGCGCGAGATCGCGCCCACTCTCTACTTCACCGTTCCGCGCGGCTACGCTGAGCTCATTCCTCATCTGAGAGCCGACCGTGCAGCCGCTCGGAGCTTCTTCTCGCGCGTGGGCATGTTCTACTACTCCGGTGCCTCGCTTGCGCACGCGGTGATCGAGCAACTCGACCAGCTTGCGGTCGAGACGTGCGGCGAGCGCATTCCGATGCTGTGTGGATACGGCTCGACCGAGACCGCACCCTTTGCGCTCTGCGCCAACTGGCTCAGCGACCGGTCGGGACTTGCGGGTCTGCCGGTGCCGGGCGTGGAGCTGAAGCTTGCGCCGGCCGGCGCAAAATTCGAGGCGCGGGTGCGAGGACCCAACGTGATGCCAGGGTACTGGCGCGAGCCGGAGCGCACCCGTGCCGTGTTCGACGAGGAGGGATTCCTGCGCACCGGCGATGCGCTCTCGTGGGTGGAGGCGCGCGATCCGCGGCGGGGCCTCGCCTTCGATGGGAGACTGGCGGAGGACTTCAAGCTCACCACGGGCACCTGGGTCAGCACGGGCGCCCTGCGCGCGCGGTTGATGGCCGCCAGTACGCTCGTTCAGGACGTGGTGATCACGGGGGAGGGTCGCGACGAGATCGGTGCGCTCATCTTCCCGGACATTGCCGCTTGCAGATCCCTCTGTTTCGGTGCGGCCGATTCAAGCGACGCAATCCCGGACGCAGCTCGCAGCGAGGTGCTGGTTCATCCCCGTGTGACAGGGGAGATCCAGTCCGCTCTGGATCGGCTGGCCAGCGACAGCACCGGATCCTCGACGTTCATCGCACGAGCCATGATCCTGCTGGAGCCGCCCAGCATTGCGGCCGGCGAGATGACCGACAAGGGTTCGATCAATCAGCGCGCGGTGCTCACTCACCGCGCGAGCCTGGTCGAGGAGCTCTACGCGCAGCCCCTCTCCACCCGGGTCCAACTGGCGCGGCAGCGGCGTTGAGGGCGCCCCGGTGAAGGCGGGGCCCCTCACTTGCAGGCTGGAAGCTTGACCGTTGCGCGGGTCTATCGCGCGCGGCGTCCAACTCGCGGACGCCGCGCGCGATCCCACCCCCTCCCGATCACATCTGGTGCTTGATCTCGAAGTCGATCTCGAGCGGCTCTCCAGGGTTCCCACCCACGGTGCCCTGTCCGGCCTCCACCAGATCGAAGATGTTCATGTAGTACTGCTTGCCGGTCAGATTGAGCACCTGGAGGATCGCCTGCCAGTTCTCCTTGTTCGATGCCCAGCTCAGGTGTGCATTCCACAAGGTATAGCCGCCAATGCGGTTGTAGGGATCGTTCACCGCGGCGGTGTAAATGGCGGTGCGTGTCGTGCCATCGAGTCGCGCCGTGACCGATCCTGCGCTCCCAACCGGCAGCGTGTACTGGATGCCCCCGCCGCCCGACCAGGTCGGGGTCCAAGGAGTCACCATGCTCGAAGCAACGCCGCTCTCGAGCGTGTTCACGTTCGTGTAATCGAACTTCAGCCAGCTCGCGTTCATGTCGGCCTGAAAGCCACCGAAGCGCAGCTGCGATTCGAACTCCACACCTTTCTGATGTCCATCTCCTGCGTTGTACGGCAGGGCGCACGGGGATCCGAAATCGACCCCTGCAGCAGCCGAAGCCGCCGCGATCGAGGGAATACCGCTGCAGTTGAGGAGCGTGAGCTGAATATCCCGGTACTGCGAGAAGTAGCCATCGATGTTGGCGTGCAGGTGATTGTCGAACCACGAGGTTTTCAGGCCGCCCTCGAACGTGGCGAGGCTCTCGGGCTTGAATGGGAGCGCTTGCGCCGGGTAGAAGGGGCGCGGATCGACGCCGCCACCTTTGAATCCGGTCGAGTATTGTCCGTAGATCATCACATCGTCGGTCACGTGGAAATCGAGGTCACCACGCCAGTCCGCGCGATCCGCGGAGTAGGTGGAAGACAGGCCGTTGAGTGGGTCGACGAGGGTCGCCGAGCCGCCCTGGCCCCCCGAGGGATTGACACGCACGTAGTGATAGATCTTATCTTGGCTGGTATAGCGTGCGCCGAAGATCAGATCGAGCTTCGGAGCCAGATGCCATGTGGTGTTGAGATAGCCGGCTCGGTCGTGAGCATCGATGGGATCGTTCTGGTAGAAGTTGAGGATTCCGGGCAACGTCGGAATGGCGTACCACAGGTCCTCGTGTCCGAAATACACCGACTCCTCGCGGAAGTAGAAGCCGCCCAGGGTCCAATCGACCAACGATTGCCACTTGCCCGAGAGGCGCAGCTCCTCGCTGAGCTGATGATGGCCCATCGACTCGGCGCCGAGATCCATCGGCCAGATCGACTCCCCGTTGTTGTGCACCCAGTCCGCGCTGTAGCCACGGAATCCCACGATGTTCTTCAGCGACAGATCGGGGAGAATCGTCCAGTCCGTCGTTTCCTGTACGCCCCAGTTCCGGATCGACTGAGTGGGCGATACACAGTAAGGCCCCTGGCCGGAGTTGTTCCCGAGGCCCGGAATCGATACCCCTGGGGGTAAGGTAAACGCGGCTGGGGGCGCAGGCAGGCAGAACGATGCGTAGGTCGCGTAGAAGTTCTTCGGGATCATCGCCGGGACATACAGCGAGTCGTAGGGCAGCAGGTGTCCGTTCGTCGTGGGGATCGCGAGCGCCGGTGAGAACGCCGCACCCGCGGCGGGGTTCGCAGGCGATGCGAGCGGACCGGGACCCGCATAGATCAGCGTTTCGGCCGGGGCCTCCTGATTGGTGTTCGTCAGATCGCCGATCAGCGTGAAAGACAGGGTATCGGTCGGCACGAAACGCACGCTCGCCCGCCCGCCCGCATAGCCGATGCCGCCGAGCTGGCCCAACTCGCAGTTGGATGTCTGGGCGGCAAATCCCGTTGGCACCGAGTAGGTGCCCGTGACGCCGTTGATATCGGTGGCGGTGAAACTCGGATTGGCGCAACCGAAATCGTACCGCGTGACGTAGCCGTCCTGGTGATTGCCCACCGCGGTCAAGCGCACGAACAGATTGTCCGTGATCGCGAAATTGGTCGATGCGCGCAGCTCGACGTGATTGCGGCTGCCACCGAGCACGTCGAAGCTCGAGCTCTCGGTCGCATCGGGCAGCTTGGAAAACAGCTTGATCGCGCCACCCTCGGAGTTCATTCCCTCCAGAGTGCCCTGCGGACCGCGCAGCACTTCTACGCGATCCAGGTCCAGCAGATCCATCAGCGACCCGGTGAGCGTGCCGAAGTACACATCATCGATATAGATGCCGATACCCGGCTCGAGCGCAGGATCCAGATCAGATTGGCCGACGCCGCGGATGAATGCGGCCATGGAGGGACCGAAGGCTCCGGCCTGCGAGGCCAGCTGTACGCTCGGGGCGTCCTGAGTGATTTGCGTGAGACTGGTCTGACCGCGCGCCGCGATGGCCTCCGCGCTGATTGCGGTGATGGCCAGGGGGGTCTGCTGCACGGATTGGTTCACGAACTGAGCCGTGACCACGACCGTCTGCAGGCCGGTTCCCGCGGCGGCAGTGCCCGGAGCGGCTTGTGCTTGCGACTGAGATTGGGCGGTGGCCGGCTGGTCCTGGTTCTGAGCGAGAGCCGCACCCATACCGAGGAGCGCGGCAGCTGCGCCGAGCGCCCGAAGGCAACGAGAACGGGACCCCCCTCTCCAGGATGAAGAGCCGACGACCACAGGATCACGTGAGCTCGGCATCGCTAAATCCTCCCCTCTTGAGTAGCGGTGCGGCCGTTCCTGGCGCTGCCAGCGAACGCTTGTTTTGAGCTGGCAGCAGCGGGAGCGTAGCGGCTCACATGACCGACTGTCAACAATGCGCAACGCGGTGGAAAAGGCGCGCACGAACCCGCGGCGTGCAGCGCAGTCCGCCGCACTCGGGCTATTTGCGTGGGAGCAACATAGGTGGGGAAGGGTCAGCGTGGGCTGCGTCTGAACGGGAGCGTTACAAGAAAGAGAGCGAGGCGCCAGTTGAGCAGCTTCAACGCGCTGCGGACCTCCCTCGCGGGCAGGGCGGCCGTGATCGGCATGGTGCCGAAAACCTTCCCGCGGACGAGGAGCTGGTTGCCCTGTCGCTCGAGAGACTCGATACGCATGAGCTCGCCGCCCTCCTGCGAATAGAGCTTCATGCCAGAAACTTCGCGACGCAGTCACGCGCTTCGGCAAGCTCATCGAGCACCAGGTGTCCGGCCTTCTCGAAGGTTGCGAGCTTGGCATTCGGCAGCAGTTGCATCCACCGCGCGGAGCGGCCGAATGGCGCGAGCCGATCGCCGGTGGACCAGACGAGGAGGGTCGGCATGGTGGCGCGATGCAACCAGCGCTCGAGCTTTGGATTGAAGGGACCCTGGGCGGCAAGCCGCTGCGTCGAGCGCATCTCGCGTGCGATGGTATCGGCGTGCCGCGCCGCCTCTGCCGGCGCGGGCAGGTACGGCTTCAGGACCGCGATGTCGCTCACGAGGTGAGCGTACATCTCCTCGAGCGACCACGATCCGATCGGGGGGCCCGGGTGCTGCGGATCGGGAAGGCCGGCGGGCGCGACCAGCACCAGCTTGCGCAGGCGATGGCCGTGGGCGACCGCAAACTCCGCGGCCATCCAGCCGCCGAGCGAGAAGCCGACCAGGTCGAACTGCGCCAGATTGAGTTGATCGAACAGATCGAGGTAGTGCAGCAGGTACTCGCTCATGGAGTCCATGCGGGGCTCGTCCGCGGATTCGCCCCAGCCGGGGTGGAAGGGCACGATCACCTTGAAGCGTTCCGTCCAGAAGCGTGCGAAGTCGATCCCGTGCCAGGCGCCCGCACCGTGCCAGTAGACGACCGGCCTTCCGTGTCCGCCGACGTACACGACGGTTCTCACCCCATTGACCGAGTATTCGTGCCGCTTGAAGCCCTTCGGGGGATGTTGGCCGCGATCGTCCAAGGTAGGCATGGCTTGCTCCAACCCGATGCGCTCAGCCGGCCGGCTCGGCGTCCAGTCTCACCGCGATACCCTCGAGCGCTCGATTCGGGGCGCGGTAACGCTGCATCACCTCGGGATCGTGTCCTGGAATGATGTACTGCGGCGCGGATGCAAGCTCGCGCAGGCGCCGCCAGCCATCGACCATGGCCGTCACATCGGCCACGACCGGGAATGGCCGTGCCTCGACCATGTTGGCCGCATAGTGGCTCGCATCGGAGGCGAGAACGAGCCACCCGAGCCGCGTCCACAGGCGCACGACCTGCAATCCCCGGGTGTGTCCGCCGATGAGGTGCACGCTCAGCCCGGAGGAGATCTCGGCGTCCCCATCGTAGAAGGTCACGCGCCCCGCGTAGACCTGCCTCACCATGGCGACCACCTCATCCACCTCGTATGCGGCGGCAAAGAACTCCGTCGCCATGTACCGGCCGGTCGCATAGGCGATCTCGCGGTCTTGCAGGTGGAAGCGCGCGCGCGGGAAGAGATCGAAATTCCCAATGTGGTCGTAGTGCAGATGCGTGACGATCACGTCCGCGACGGTTGCGGCATCCACCTCGAGGAGCCGCAAGCCCTCGGCGGGCGATCGGAGGAACTCGCGTCGTCTGCGCAGCGCCGCCGCCTGGTTGAAGCCGGTGTCGATCACGAACACCTCGGGGCCGCGGCGCGCAAGCCACACGAAATAGTCCATGCGAGCGGCGCTTTCGTGCAGGTCGCCGCCGATGAAATTCTCCGCGGCGCGCCGGGCAACCGTCGCGTAGCGGATGGCATAGACCTCGAACGGTTCGGGTCGGCCCATGCAATGAGTATGGTGAGCGGGTGCATGCGAGTCAAAGTGCTGGCATGTGGCCGTGAACTGGACCCATGTCAGCTACGCGCAGCAGCTGCGATTCGGGCGCGGGCCGCCGCCTGGCGCAAAGCCTCGGGACCACACTGGCGCTTCAGTTGCGCAGCGGGACGACCGGGATCATGGCGACCGTGCAGCCCACGGCGAAGATCGGGATGGGCGCGTAGAACCACAGTTCCCCACGGCTGCCTTCGGTGCAGCCCGACAGCGCAATGAACGTGCGGATCTCGAAGCCGCCTTGTCCTGCCTCGCGATAGGTTTCGGTGTCCGTGTAGGCGAGCAGCTCCTCGCGACGGTTGTCCAAGAACTTCTCGAGGAACGCGCGATCCCAGGCCTCATTGATCTTTCCCGAATCGGGGGTCGCGGGCCAGTGGGAGATGCCTCCGGTTGCAATCACCGCGATGCGCTCCGGGACCAGGTCGCATGCGCGACGCAAGGCGCGGCCGAATGCCCAGCAGCGCGCGAGCGGGATGAGCGGTGGCCCCTGGCAGTTGATGTTGACCGGAATGACGGGCACGTCGTAGCGCGGGGTGAGAAAGTGCAGTGGCACCATGATGCCGTGATCGAACTTCCACTCCTCCGAGTAGGCGAGGTCCACGTCCTGCATCATCTCGACGATCAGTCGCCGCGAGAGCTCGGGCGCGCCCGGGATGCGCGTACGCCTGATCGCAAGCCACTCCTCATCCTCGATCGGCCCTTCGTAGTGTTCCGCCAACCCCACGCACAGCGAGGGCATGTTGTTCATGAAGAAGTTCGCGAAGTGCTCGGCGGCGATGACGACCAGCGCCTGGGGCCGCGCAGCCTCGAGTGCCCCGCGCAGGCGCTCGAGATTCGCGTAGAAGCGATCGCGCACGGACGCATCCGCGCGCTGCGCGCGGCCCGTGATCCCGGGTGCATGGCTGCAAGCCGCGGCGAATACCAGGCTCATGTGCTACCTGCTCGCTTGTAGAGACCTGCCCGGACGGGTCCGTAGCGACGCTCGCCCGCCCGCATCGCTTCGAGGTAAGCGTCCCACTCGTAGCCACGCAGCGCGGCGAAGTGCATGAGCAGCTGTCCGTTCACGCCCATGACGTACAGCAGCCCGATATCGGGCTCGCGCACCGCGCGTTGCTCCTCCTCCGTGAGCTCGTACTCGGCCAGAAGCGCATCGAGGCTCGCGGCGTATCGCTGACGCACGTTCGGATCGCGGTTGAGCTGATAGAGAAGCTTCTGGACGTAGTAGAGGCTCATGACTTGCGCACCTCGGCCGCGTGAGCTCGAGCCGCACGTGCGCTGCCGGCGCGCTCGGGCCCGCGGGTGAGCGTCCGCTCGAGCTGCTGCAGCAGCTCGAAGAGCTCGGTGAGACGCTCGCCGCCGAAGCGCTGCTCGATCCCCCGATAGATCGCCTCGGATTGCGGCGCGTGTGCGGCAATCAGCTCCATTCCCTCGGCGGTGAGCTTGAGGGTTGCCCGGCGCAGGTCGCCCGGCACGGGGTGCCTTGCAATGAGGCCGCGCGATTGGAGCTGGGGAAGAATGCGCGAGAGGCTCGGCAGCAGCAAACAGGTGACGGATGCAAGCTCGCTGATCTCGAGTGCCGGGTGGCCTGCGAGCGCGCGCAGCACGCGCCACTGCTGCTCGGTCACACCGTGGTGGCGCAGCCCCGGCCGGAAGCGGCGCATCACGGCCTCGCGTGCCCGCAGCAACGCCATGGGCAGCGAGCTCGAGAACGAGCGCATGGGCAGCGGTGCGGCCGGGAGCTGGGCGCGAGCACGAGGCTTGGCAGATCTAGCAGGCATCGTCGATCACCGGGTTCCTGAGGATTCCGACACCCGAGACCTCGACCTCGACCACATCGCCGGGCCGCAGGTAACGAGGCGGATCGAAGCGGGCGCCCGCACCGCTCGGGGTGCCCGAGAAGATCACATCTCCCGGCTCGAGCGTGCAGAAGCTCGAGAGATAGGCAATCAAGTACGGGATGGAGAAGAGCATCCGATCGCTCGTGTCGTCCTGGCGAGTCTCGCCGTTCACACGGGTGGTCACGCGCATCGGTCCCGCACCGATCTCGTCGGCGGTGACGATCCAGGGACCCAGCGAGCCGGAGCGGTCGAAGTTCTTGCCCTGCGTCACGTTGAACTTGGCGTGTCGCAGCCAGTCGCGCACGGAGCCCTCGTTCCCGCAGGTGTAGCCGAACACGTGCTCGAGCGCCTGGCTCTGGGGAATCCTGCGCCCGCCGCGGCCCATCACCACCACGATCTCGCCTTCGTAGTCGAGCTGCTCGGACTCGCGCGGCCGAACCAGCGGCTCGCCGGGGGCCGCGAAGGATGTATGCGTGCGCATGAACACGCTCGGGTAACGCGGCCGCTCGCTGCCGTCGCGATACTCCTCGTTGCGCTCCGGATAGTTCACTCCGATGCAGAAATAGCGCGTGCGGTGCGTGGGGCAGAGGATCTTCACCTCATCGAGCGCGTAGTCGCGCGCGCCCGAGGCCACCACCGCTGCAGCGCGCGCAAGCTCCTCGGGCCCGGCGCGCACGAGCGAGACGAGATCGCTGGCACCGCCCGGCAGGCGCGCGCAGAGATCCACGATGCCCTGCGCCACCCGAGCGCCGCAGGATGCGCGGCCATTCGCAGTGAACTGCAGCAGTCTCAACCGCGCGCCTCCGTGAGGCCCGCCCGTGCGAGCACCCCGTCGAGACGCCGCTCGAGATCGGGCGTTGCGGGCACCATCGGCAGACGATGCTCGTTCGTGGCGAGCAGCCCCATGCGCTTCATCATGTATTTCATCGGAATCGGATTGGTGTCGAAGAATACCGCCTGGTTCAGCTCGAAGAGCTGGTGATGCATCGCCTGGGCGCGCGCGAGCTCACCCTTCCAGACCGACTCGCACAGCTCGGCCAGCAGCCGCGGCTGCAGGTTGCCGACGGCATTCATCAGGCCGCAAGCGCCCACGGCCAGCATGGGAAAGGACAGCTCCTCCAGCCCCGCGAAGATCTTGAAGTCGCTGCCGAGCGCGGCGAAGCACTCGGACAGGAAGCCGAGGTCGGCCGCGGCATGCTTCATCCCAACGAAGTTGGGGGAGCGCTCCTTGAGCTCCTTCAAGGTATCCACCGTCACGCTCACCGCCGCGCGTCCGGGGATGTGATAGACCATCCACGGCAGCGGCGCGATGGCGGCGAGCTGCAGGTAGTAGGCGATGAGGCCGCGCTGCGGCGGCTTCACGAAGTAGGGCGTCACGATGAGCAACGCATCCGCGCCTTTGCGGGCGGCATGCTCCGTCAGGCGCCTGCTGTCGGCGAGCGACTGCCCGCCCGTTGCCGCGACGACCGGAACGCGACGGGCGGCGGTGTCGATCGCGATATCGACCAGCCGATTGCGCTCCTCCACCGTGAGGGTCGAGGGCTCGGCAGTCGTGCCGTTCACCAGGATGCCATGGGTACCACACTCGATCTGATGCGCCACGAGGCGCGCGTAGGCTGCGTAGTCGACCTCGCCGTTGCGAAACGGTGTCACGAGCGGGGGGATGGATCCCTTCAAGCGATCGAGCGAATCGGTCATATCGGTTGCCTCGTGACTGCGCTGATCATGTGCCCAGTCTGGGCACGCGATGCGTGCCGTGGGCCAGGCAGATGTTCTTGGTTTCCATGTAGAAATCGAAGCTGTAGTCCCCGCCATCCCGTCCGATGCCACTCGCCTTCATGCCCCCGAAGGGCGTGGGCAGGTGGCGATTGTTCTCGGAGTTGACCCAGACCATGCCGGCGTCCACCGCATGCGCCATGCGCAGCGCCCGCCCTGCATTCTCCGTCCAGATGTAGGCGGTCAGCCCGTAACGCACATCGTTCGCGAGCGCGAGCGCCTCGGCCTCGTCCTGGAAGGGAACGACGGTAAGGACGGGGCCGAAGATCTCCTCCTGCGCGATGCGCATGTCGTTGCGCGCACCCGTGAGCAGCGTCGGCTCGACGAAGTTGCCCCCGAGAGCGGCGGGCCGCCCGCCGCAGCGAATCTCCGCTCCCTCGTCCCGCGCAACGTCGAAATAGCTCAGTACCTTTCCCAGGTGCCGGGCGTGAATCAGCGGTCCGATCTCCGTCGCAGGGTCGAGTGGATGTCCCACCTTGAGTCTCCCGATGCGCTCGGCGAGGCGTGCGACGAAGCGGTCGTGGATCGAGCGCTGCACGAGCAGGCGGCTGGAGGAGGTGCATCGCTCGCCGTTGAGGCTATAGATCATGAAGATCACGGCATCGAGCGCACGCTCGAGATCGGCGTCCTCGAACACGATCACTGGATTCTTGCCCCCGAGCTCGAGATGCACGCGCTTGAGTGTGGGAGCGCCCTGACTCATGACGAGGCTGCCCGTGGACGACTCCCCGATGAAGGCGGTGGCTCGGATGGCAGGGTGCTCGGTGAGGAATCGGCCGGTGCGCTCGCCGATGCCGTTGACCAGATTGAGCACGCCCGGCGGGACCCCCGCCTCGGTGACGATCTCGGCCAGGAGCATCGCGGTGAGCGGGCTCCACTCGGCGGGCTTGTGCACGACCGTGCAGCCCGCGGCCAGCGCCGGCGCAATCTTCCACGTGGAGAGCATGAACGGGGTGTTCCACGGTGTGATGACCGCCACCGGGCCGATCGGCTGGCGCACGGTGTAGTTCATGTGCTCGGCCGCCGGGAGGGCCAGGCCATCCGCTGCGCCCGGCGCGCGCTCTGCGAAGAAGCGGAAATTCTCCGCGGCTCGCTCGGCCGCCTTGCTCATGAAGCGCAGCGCCTGCCCGGTATCCATGCACTCGATAAGCGCGATCTGCTCGCTGCGCGCCACGATCAGATCCGCAATGCGATGGAGCAGTGCGCGGCGTGACTCGCCCGGGACCTGGCGCCATGCGGGGAACGCCGCCCGCGCCGCCTGGGCAGCAGCATCCACATCCTGCTCGTTCCCGCAGACCACCTGACACAGCCGGTTCCCGCCGATCGGCGACAGATCATCGAAGAGCTCGCCGCTCGTCCCGGGCTGCGGCCTCCCGGCGATGAAGTGTCCGAGGGGCGCGGCGCGGAAGCGCTCCAGTGCGTGCGCAGCCTTCTCGATGTTCGCCGCCGTCGTGCCGGTTCGAGTGGTGCTCATTGCTGAGCCTGGGCGCTCTGTCGGCGCTTGACGTACTCGTGCAGGTTGTTCTTCTTGAAGCTCAGCTCCGGATCGAGCTCCTGCATCTCGACGGAGATCCCGAGCGGGAGCCGATCGTAGAGCCTGGCGAGCTCGGTACAGGCGGTGCCGAAGATCTGCTCGCATGCGCGACGCCGGGTGGCAAGATCCCGGCCATGGCCCACACGAACCGCGACGTGCACGAAGGCATTGTCCGGGTGACCGTCGGCGATGCAGTAAGCCTCGGTGGCATAGGCCCGGGTGCGCAGGCCACCGATTGGAAAGATGCCGGTCGCAAGCGCCGCCTGGTGCAGCGAGCGCACGAGCACGGGCAGATCGAGCTGCCCGCGCAGATTCGAGGAGTACTCGATGAAGAGATGAGCCATGCAATTCCTCCGCGCCGCACCACCCCCGGGGGGCTCGCCGGGCGAGGTACTTAACATCGCAACTATCGCACGGCGCACTGCGCGCGGCAACGGCCGCGGCGAAGCCGCCCTTGACCGGATGCCGTGCGCGTGGCAATGCTGCGCCTACACCCACGATCCCAGGAAGCACCCATGAGCTCGAGCGGCAAGGTGGCGATCATCACCGGCGCCGGCAGTGGTATCGGACGTGCCGTTGCGCTCGAGTTTCTCGCCGCCGGGTATCGCGTGGCCCTTGCAGGGCGGCATCAAGCGCCCCTGGAGCAGACGGCGGCCCAGGCGGGAGATGCCGCGGCCCATGCGCTCGCCGTCCCCGCCGATGTGACCGATCCGACCGCCGTGCATCGTCTGTTCTCGCGGACCTACGAGGCGTTCGGGCGCCTGGATGTGCTCTTCAACAACGCCGGAGTGAACGCGCCGGCCGTGCCGCTCGAGGACCTCGGCTATCAGCAGTGGACGAGCGTGATCGCAACGAACCTCACGGGCGCATTCCTGTGCACCCAGGAGGCGTTCCGCATCATGAAGAGCCAGACACCGCGCGGCGGCCGCATCATCAACAACGGATCGATCTCCGCACACGCGCCGCGGCCGCACTCGGCGGCCTACACGGCGAGCAAGCACGGCATCACCGGACTGACCAAGTCGACCTCTCTCGATGGCAGGGCCTACGACATCGCGTGCGGTCAGATCGACATCGGCAACGCGCGCACGGAGTTTGCCGCCAATCTTTCCGCGTATTCCAAATCGCCCTCGCCCGAGCCGTTGATGGACGTGAAGTACGTCGCACAGGCGGTGCTGCAGATGGCCAGTCTGCCTCTGGATGCGAACGTGCTCTTCATGACCATCATGGCGACGAAGATGCCGTACGTCGGGCGCGGCTAGGAGGGGCTCATGCTGACGCTGTATCACTGGGAGCCGAATGCGAACTCCGGCAAGCCCATGCTCGCCCTGGCGGAGAAGGGGGTGGAATATCAAAGCCACTATCTCGATCTGCTCAACTTCGACCAGCACAAGCCGGAGTACTTGCGGATCAACCCCGACGGGACCATCCCCGCGATGGTGCACGATGAGAAGATCCTGACCGAGTCCACGCCGATGATGGAGTACGTCGACGAGACGTTCGAGGGGCCGCCGCTGCGCCCGGGCGATCCCAAGGAGCGCTGGCGCATGCGCTGGTGGATGCGGTTCTTCGACGCTTACTTCGCCCCGTCCCTGAGCATGATCGGCTGGAGTGTCTTCGTCGGGCCGGCGGTGCGGAATCGGGATCGTGCCCAGCTCGAGGCGGCCATCGGGCGCATTCCACTCGAGTCACGCCGCATCGCCTGGCGCAAGGCGATGTTCAACGAGTTCAGCGAGAGCGAGCTCACCGAGTCGCGCCGTCGCGTTGCCTTCGCAACCGGCGTGCTGGAGCAACACCTGACGACTCACCCGTGGGTCGCCGGCAATACGTTCTCGCTCGCCGACATCAATGGCTTCAACCTCGGCTATGCACTCCCGCTCTCGCAACCCGAGCGCTGCAACGACGAGAAGACGCCGCACATCATGGAGTGGCTGCGCAAGATCTACGAGCGCCCGGCCACGCAGGCGACCTGGAAGAAGGGCCGCACGCCCATGGCCCAGCGTGTGACCGTGCTGCAGCGCAAGGCCTGAGCACTGCGTGCGAGGAACGGACATGATCGAGCTGTACCACTGGGAACCGAACATCTACTTCTTCAAGCCGCTCATCGCGCTCAAGGAGGTTCGCGCGCCCTTCACGAGCCGCTACTTCGATCCCACGAGCTTCGAGCAGTGCTCGGCCAGCTTTCCGCAGAGCACCGAGTCCGCGCTCAACCTCGAGCGGGAGGGTCCGCTGCTCGTCGACGGAGTGACCGTGCTGTCCGGCTCGTTCTTCATTCTTGAATACATTGCCGAGGCCTTCCCGGCAGCGAGCCTCTATCCGGCGGACCCCTACGAGCGCTATCGCGCCCGTTCCTGGGGGCAGCTCATCGCCTTGCAGCTCGCACCGGCGGTATGCGCGCTCGGCTGCGCGAGGTATCTGGCGCCTGCCCTCGCGGCGCGCGATGCGCAGCAGCTCAAAGCGCGCATTGCGCGCATCGAGCCGCTGGAGCGCAGGGCTGCATGGACGGCGGTGCTCGACGGCAGCTACGACGAGAAGACTCTCGCGGCGGTCCGCGAGCGGCTGCAAATGCCGATCAAGCGACTCGAGGACGCGCTCGGCAAATCCGCATGGCTCGCAGGCGCGCAATATTCGCTCGCGGATATCGATGCCTTTGCGATGCTGAGCCCCCTCACAGAGCTCGCACCGCAGCTCGTCAACGCGGCGATGACGCCGCGGATTACACGATTTCTCGAGCGCATGCGTGAGCGTCCGGCGGTACAGCAAGCGCTCACACTGGCACGCACATCTCAGCCGCAGCAGGCATTCGTTCCAGGCGCCGAGCCGTCGCGCTGGGGCTAGCTCATCGGCGCGTGCGCGCCGCGGGTGGTCGCCAGGAGATCGAAGCGCGACTGGCCCGGCGGTGCGATCAGCAGCGCAGCCCAGCCGTCATGGGCCTTGGGCGGATACCACAGCAGCGACTGCTCATCCAGGCGCGCGAGAGTGCGCGTTCCGGCCCAAGCGCTGCCCTCGGAGAGATGAAAGGCCTCGAACGGACCGAAGGCGGAGGAGGCGAGCCCGGCATTGTTCTCGAAGTAGATGACCACCGCATCGAGCGCTTCGGCACGCGCAAACTCGGCATCGCTCACTCGCCAGCGCTTGAGATAGGTCGCCACGGGCTCGTTGTGGGGCCCGCGGCAGAGCATGCCGCCGATCAGCCGAAAGAACGGCCCCGGCTCGAGGGCCTCGTTGGCGGGGTCACCGGGTGTATAGAAGCGCAGCCGGACCAAGGAGGATTCAGGCGCTCGCCTGCGCGGAGCGATAGAAGTTGCCGGAGCGGATCCTCACCAGCGCGCTCGCGGGATCGAAGCTCACCCCGAGCGGATCCCCGCCCTTGGCCACGATCTCGATCTGCTGCAACAGCAGGCGGCGCTGCATCATGATGCCGCGGTCGCTCGTTGCGAGGTGCTCCTCCGAATGCAGCGAGATCGGTCCCTGTCCTGCCTGAGCCTCGTAGTCTCCCGGGGTCCGCTGATGATCCTCCTCGGTCATCTCGGCCCAGGTCTTGCCATTGAACATCATGCCGCGGAAGTTCACGCTCTCGGGGATCTTGCTCACCATCGCCTGGATGTAGTGGCTGTCGTCCACGGGAACGACCCAGGAGATGCCGGATGAGGGGCCGGGCCTCATCTGCACATCCGGCACGCTCATGATGTTCGGCAGCAGCCAGGAGGAGATCCGATCCACTTCCTGGCCATCATCGAGCTGCCGAATGGCCGAATAGCACACGCCGTGATCGGCGTGGAAGAAATCCACCTTCGGCATCAAGGCGAATTGCGGAACGAACTGCACGACGCTGAAGGTGGAGTGCAGCACCTGCACGTGAAAGGGGTCCATCACGTTGTCGTTCATGTGCAGCCAGCTGTAGGGCACCACTTCGAGGCTCGAGTCCCCCGTCGAGCCGAATCCGCCGAGACTGCGCCACAGCCGCTCGCCACGCCCGCAGTTCTCCAGGATGTCGTAACGCGGCAGCACAGGCTTCTTCTCGGGCGGTCCCAGATAGGCGAAGACGAATCCGTAGCGCTCCTCGACCGGGTACCACGGCTGGCGTGCCGCATCGCGATGGCGCCCGCCATCGGGCTCGCACGGCTGATCCAGGCACCGACCCTGCACATCGAACAGCCAACCGTGATAGCAGCAGCGAATGCCGCGCTCCTCGGTGCGGCCATAAAAGAGCGAAGTGCCTCGATGCATGCAGCGCGGATAGAGCAGCCCGGCGCGACCGGAGCGGTCGCGAAACAGGATGAGATCCTCTCCGAGGATGCGCACCTTGCGCGGCAGCTCCTTGAGCTGCGCGGAACATCCGACCGGATGCCAGTAGCGGCGCATGAGCTCCCCGAGCGGGGTTCCCGGCCCGACCTCGGTCAGAAGCCTGTTCGGGTGCTGGGGGGCGCGGCCGTAGGCGCAGCCGTCGGAGGCAGAGGCGCGATGCTCGGAATCGCTCATGGCTTTCCCCTCAAGCTCGGCGAGTTTCGAGCCGAGATTGAACCGAATCGGCGGGATTGGCAACCTGCCCACCGAGGGGTGGCGTTGCGATGACAACGGCTCGCCATTGCTCACAAACTCCGACCGTGTCATAACAGCGTGGCGTCGGATTGGATGCGTGGATTCGCCGGGGGATGATATGTCATTCGTGCGGGCTGATCGGGTTGCGATGTGTGCGGCTGTATGGGCGGTCGCGGCGGGATTGGCCCCTCCTGCGCTTGCGCATCATTCATTTGCGCTCTTCGACCACGTCAATCGAATCACGGTCAGCGGGACGGTCGTCAAGTTCGATTGGACCAATCCCCACGTCTATCTCTATCTCGATGTGGCGGACGGGTCGGCGGTCAAGCACTACACCATCGAGTGCGCGAGTCCCAACGTGCTCACGCGGGTGGGTTGGAAGTGGAACGACATCAAGCAGGGGGACAAGGTGACACTGCTCGTCAATCCCTTCAAGAACGGCCAGCTCGGGGGCATGCTCGAGCATGCGACGCTCGCCGATGGCAGGACGCTTTCGGACGGCAACCCGCCGGGTGGCGTGTTCCCGCGCGCGAGACAACAGCAGCAACAGTAGAGGAGGCATCTGCCATGCCCTTTCGCGCACACGTGATGGTGGCGCTGCTCGCCATCGGCCTCGTGCCGCTCGCACCGCGCGCGGCCCCCGCCAGCTCGCAGACCGAAGCCTCTGCCTCGTGGGCTCACCAGCCGGTCGATCTGACCGGCACCTGGCAGCGCTACGGGTTCTTCTCGCGGCCCGGCGTCGATCCGCGCTACGCCGCGCCACCGGAAGGCAAGATGATGCTGAAAGCCGCGTACGCGAAGGCATACAACGCCCGCACCAAGGCCGAGCAGGCCTCCGATGCGCAGGGAACGCCCATTGCAGCGCCGGGCGTCGACTGTCTGCCGTATGGGATGCCGGAGATGATGTCCGCCATCTATCCGCTCGAGATCCTGCAGACGCCGGGTCAGGTCACGATCATCGCCGAGGCTTTCAGCCAGGTGCGCCGCATCTATCTCAATCAACCCCAGCAGAAGGTCGGCGATGCTCCACCGGGATACTACGGGCACTCGGTCGGCCGCTGGGAGGGCGACACGCTCGTGGTCGACACGATCGGCATCAAGGATTCGGTACTCGGGCACGAGGAGATGCCGCACAGCGATCAGATGCGCATCTCCGAGCGTTTTCGCCTGGTCGCTCCCGATATTCTGCATGATGAGATCACCGTTTCGGACCCGGTCACGCTCGTTGAGCCCTGGACCTTCACCTTCGCCTACAAGCGGATGCCGCACTACCAGATGCAGGAATACGTCTGCGAGAACAACCACGAGTACCTCGATGACAAGGGCGAGACTCACGTTCGCCTGCACGATCAGAACTGAATCACACGGAGCCGACCCATGAACGCTGCACTCAAACCCGATCTCGAGGCTCGCACTGCTCAATTCCTCGCCAAGACTCACAAGCTTTTCATCGACAACCGATGGGTCGAGCCCGAATCGGGCAAGACCATCGATGTGATCAATCCGGCGACGGGCAAGGTGTTCGCCAAGGCGGCAGCGGGCGGCGCCGCCGATGTGGATCGGGCCGTGCATGCAGCACGGCGCGCATTCGAGAGCGGCCCCTGGCCGAGCATGGGACCCATCGAGCGGGCACAGCTCATCTGGAAGCTCGCCGATGCGGTGGAGAAGGCTGCCGATGAGATCGCTTACATCCTGAGCCTCGACAATGGCATGCCAATGGGGATGGCCAAGTTTGCCGGCGCGCTCGGCACCGCCCGGAACTTGAGGTACATGGCCGGATGGTGCGGAAAGATCGACGGGGCGGTGCCGAGCACCTCCGATCCGCACAACAAGCTCGCCTACACGCTCAAGGAGCCCGTCGGTGTGGTGGGCGCGATCACGCCCTGGAATTTCCCCTTCGCCATGGAGGCCGACAAGGTGGGGCAGGCCATGGCGGCCGGTTGCACGCTCGTGCTCAAGCCGGCCGAGCTCACTCCGCTGGGCGCCATCCTGCTCGCACGGCTCGTCGAGGAGTCGGGTATTCCGCCGGGCGTCGTCAATATCGTCACGGGGTTTGGCGACCCGGCGGGCAAGGCGCTCGTCGAGCATCCGGAGGTGGACAAGATCACCTTCACGGGCTCGACGGCCACCGGCAAATGGATCGTGCAGGCGGCTGCTGCCACTCTCAAGCGCGTCACCCTGGAGCTCGGAGGCAAATCCCCGACGTTCATCTTCCCGGATGCGGATCTGGAGCGCGCGATTCCCGGCGCAGCCATGGCGGTGTTCGCCAATGCCGGTCAGATCTGCGTCGCCGGTTCGCGTCTGTACGTGCACAAGAAGGTCTTCGACAAGGTCGTCGAGGGGGTGACCGGGATGGCGAAGGGGCTGAAGGTCGGCCCCGGGCTCGAGCCTGACAGCCAGATGGGCCCGCTCATCTCCCAGCGCCAGCTCGAGCGAGTGACCGGCTACATCGAGTCGGGCAAGACCGAGGGTGCGCAAGTCATCGTGGGCGGTGAGCGCAGCTCGGGCGAGGGGTATTTCCTCACCCCGACCGTGCTCGCTCAGACCCATCGCAGCATGAAGGTCATGCGCGAGGAGATCTTCGGTCCCGTCATCTGCGCGATGCCCATGGACGATGAGGATCTCGATCGCATCGCAAAGGTCGCGAACGACACGACCTACGGACTGTCGGCCTACATCTGGAGCCGCGACGTGGGCGTCGTCCACAAGCTGGCGCGCAAGATCAAGGCCGGCACGGTCCAGGTGAACGGCGGGGTGGGGCTCGATCCCGCGGTCCCCTTCGGCGGCTTCAAGCAATCCGGCTGGGGTCGCGAGCGCGGTCGCGACGGGATCGAGAGTCTCACGGAGACCAAGGCGATCGGCATCTCTCTATAACGAGAGCTCGCAAGATGTCCCAGAAGCTTCGCGTGGGCTTTGTCGGCATCGGCAACATGGGCTGGCCCATGGCCGCAAATGTCGTGAAGCACGGTCACACATTGATCGCTTACGACCGCGACGGGGAGCGCAGCGGGCGCTTTGCCCGCGAGCATGGTTGCACGGCGGCGGCCGATCTCGCGGATCTCGCCGGCGTCGAGGCCGTCGTGACCATGCTGCCCACCGGCGCGGACGTTCGCCAGGTGCTGATCGAGGAGCAGGGCGGCCTTGCGCAGGTGCTCACCCCGGGTACCCTGGTGATCGACATGAGCTCTTCGGACCCCGTCGGCACACGCGAGCTCGGGTCGCAGCTCACGGCACGCAATCTCGTATTCATGGATGCTCCCGTTTCCGGGGCGGTGCCACGCGCCCGCGCGGGTACGCTTGCGATCATGATCGGATGCGACGATCCGCAGGCGCTGACTCGGGCACGGCCCCTCCTCGAGTCGATGGGGGAGAGGTTCTTCGAGGTCGGCCCTCTCGGTGCGGGACATGCCATGAAGGCTTTGAACAACTTCGTGGCCGCAACTGGCTTCATGGCAGCCGCCGAGGCGCTGCTGATCGGAAAGCGCTTCGGACTTCAACCCTCGACCGTCATCGACGTGCTCAACGCATCGACCGGGCGCAACTTCCTCACCGAGTTCGTGATGAAGGAGCACGTCGTCGAGGGGCGGCACGCAACCGGGTTCTCGGTGGGCCTGCTGGCCAAGGATGTGAAGATCGCCGCCGATCTCGGGGCTGCGGTGCAGCTCGATGCGCCCCTGACGCGCCTGGTGAGCGAGCGCTGGTTGCTGGCGCGCGATCGGTTGGGGGCCACGCGCGACAATTCCGAGGCGATACGCGTTTGGGACGCCGATACGCCGGCTAGGCCGGACCCGGCGCCGCCTCGGAGACCCTGAGATTGCGCGCCATGCGGATGGCGTCCTCTAGGCGCTGATAGTAGCCCGCCACCCGCCCCGTCTCGCGATAGCCGAGGTGCTCGTAGAAGGCACGCGCGCCGAGGTTCGTGGCACGCAGCTCGAGCTCGATCAGGAACGTACCGGCGACCGTGGCGCTCTCTTGCAGCCACGACAGCAGCGCGCGCCCGAGCCCACGGCGCTGGTGGGCGGGGTCCACGGCGAGCAGGTTCAAGTGCGCCGTGGTGTCGCCGAACTGCATGATCGCGAAGCCGAGCAGCACTGCGTGGCGCTTCGCGGTGAGCACCACACTGTCGCCATTGCACATGTGGCGGGCGACACGCTCCGCGGGCCAGGAGGGGGCCAGCCCGGATTCGACCAGGCGGCGCGACATCGCCGCAATGAGCGGTGCATCGCCCATCCGGGCCGGCTCGAGCCGAGGTTCCGCGAGGCTCATGCCCCAAAGGTTCCCGCGACGGCGGGCCCGAGTCAACTCGTTTAGAATTCACCGCATGCAAGCTCAGGCAGCCGACTTGCCGCGAGGGGCCCATCACGCGAAGCCCCGGCGGCAGGTCAGCATCATCGTTCCGGTCTTCAACGAGGAGGCCTCGCTCCCGGCGTTGTTCGAGCGCCTGTACGGGGTGCTCGATCGCCTGGCCGTGTCCTACGAGTGCGTATTCGTCGATGACGGCAGCCGTGACCGCTCGGCCGCGCTGCTGCGCGCGCAGCAACAGGCCCGCCCGGCCGAGACTCGCGTGATTCTCTTTCAGAGGAACTTCGGCCAGCACGCCGCGATTCTCGCCGGGTTCGAGTACGCAGCCGGGGACGTCGTGGTCACGCTCGATGCGGATCTGCAGAACCCTCCGGAGGAGATTCCGCGCCTGGTCGAGGCGGTGCGTGCCGGTCACGATTACGTGGGCACCATCCGTCTGGGCCGACAGGACCACTGGGCCCGACGCTGGATGTCGAAGGCCATCAATGCGGCGCGCGGCCGCATGACGCAGATTCGCATCACCGATCAGGGCTGCATGCTGCGCGCCTATTCGCGCGCGGTGGTGGCCGCCATCAACTCCTCCGATGAGATCAACACGTTCATACCGGCGCTCGCCTATCTCTATGCGCGCTCGCCGACCGAGATCGAGGTCACCCACGAGGCACGGCACGCCGGCAAGTCGAAGTACTCGATGTACCGGCTCATCCGACTCAACTTCGATCTGATGACCGGCTTCACGGCCGTGCCGCTGCAGCTCTACTCGATGCTGGGCATCGCCATCTCGATCGCCGCGGGCCTGCTCGTGCTGTATCTCGCCGCGCGGCGACTCATCATCGGCCCGGAGGTGGAGGGAGTATTCACGCTCTTCGCGATCGTGTTTCTCCTGGTCGGACTTGCGCTGTTCGGGATCGGGCTGATTGGCGAGTACGTCGGGCGGATCTACGAGCAGGTGCGCGGCAGGCCACGCTTCGTGGTCGCAGCGGTGCTCGACGATACGGACGTGCCGCAGGCTGATCCCCCGCAGGGTCTCGGTCCGGCGCACGAGCTGGAGCGTGCCGAGCCGCGCGGGGCGCAGCGTGTTTAGCGCGGTGGTCTTCGCCTACAGCGAGGTCGGCTTGCGATGCCTGCGAGCGCTGCTCGACGGCGGGGTGGACGTGCGGTGTGTGTTCACGCACGAGGATTCCCCGGGCGAGCGCCCCTGGTTCGGCAGCGTCGCGCAGCTTGCCCGCGGGCGCGGTGTGCCGGTGAGCACATCACCTGCCCAGGGGCAGCACGCGCTGGGGCACATCGCTGCGCTCGCCCCGCAGTACGTGCTCTCGTTCTACTATCGCTCGATGCTCGAGGAGCCCCTCCTCGCATGCGCTCGCTGGGCTGCGCTCAACATGCATGGGTCGTTGCTCCCCAAGTACCGCGGACGAGCGTGCGTCAACTGGGCCATCCTCAAGGGCGAGAAGGAAACCGGCGTCACGCTGCACTACATGGTGCGCAAGCCGGATGCGGGCGCGATCGTCGCTCAGGAGCGCGTTGCCATCGGTATCGACGATACGGCGCACAGCGTGTCGCTCGCCGTGGCCGCGGCCGCCGAGCGCCTGCTCACACGCTGGTTGCCGCGCCTGGCGGTCGGTCCGCCGCCGGGGGAGCCCATGGACCTGGCGCGCGGCTCGTATTTTGGCGGGCGTACGCCCGAGGACGGACGCATCGATTGGACTCAGCCTGCCGCTGCAATCCACAACCTGATCCGGGCGGTGGCTCCGCCCTTTCCGGGAGCCTTCACGCAGCTCGAGGGGCGACGCTGGGTGTTCGCCGGATCTCACTGGACGGGCGAGCCCGCCCGCCATGCAACGAGCGCGCCGTGCCTGTACGTCGAGGGGCAGCGATTGCTGCTCGATTGCAGCGACCGGCTGCGCCTCGCCATTCCAGCGGTCCTGGTCGAGGGTCAACCGCTCGATGCCGCGCAGTTTGCTCGCCGCTTCGGCACCCGGCCGCTTGCCGTCGATTCACTTCCCACACAAGGCGCATTCTCGAATGAAGAAGCTGCTCATCCTCGGTGTTAACGGCTTCATCGGCCATCACCTGAGCGAGGCCGTCATCCGCAACACGGATTGGGACGTGTACGGCATGGATCTCGAGTGCGATCGGCTCGCGAACCTCATCGGCAATCCACGCTTCCATTTCTTCGAGGGTGACATCACGATCAACCGCGAGTGGATGGAGTACCACATTCGCAAATGCGACGTGCTGCTGCCGCTCGTCGCGATCGCAACTCCCGCCACCTACATCAGCGACCCGCTGCGCGTATTCGAGCTCGACTTCGAGGCGAATCTGCCGCTCATCCGCGCCTGCGTGAAGCACCGCAAGCGGGTGATCTTCCCGTCCACCTCCGAGATCTACGGAATGTGCGCGGACACGGAGTTCCATCCCTACGAATCCTCGCTCGTGCTCGGGCCGGTTCCGAAATCGCGCTGGATCTACTCCTGCAGCAAGCAGCTCCTCGATCGCGTGATCTGGGCGTACGGCGCGGAGCAGCGGCTCGACTTCACCCTGTTCCGACCCTTCAACTGGATCGGTCCGGGCCTGGATCGCATGACCACCCCCAAGGAGGGCAGCTCGCGGGTGCTCACGCAGTTCCTCGGCAACATCGTGCGCGGGGAGAACATTCAGCTCGTGGACGGCGGTACGCAGCGGCGCTGCTTCACGTTCATCTCCGAGGGCATCGACTGCCTGATGCGCATCATCGCGAATCCGGGCGGCATCGCCTCGGGGAAGATCTACAACGTCGGCAATCCTCACAACGACCTGTCGGTGCGGCAGCTCGCCGAGCTGATGCTCGAGACCGCGCGCGCGATCGAGCCATACGCCGAAACGGCGCGGCGCGTACGACTCGTGGAGGTGTCGGCGGAGAAGTACTACGGTGCCGGCTATCAGGACGTGCGCAGCCGGGTGCCCTGGATTCGCAACACGAGCGAGGAGCTCGGCTGGGCGCCCTCGATCGACATGCCTACGGCGTTGCGTAGCATCTTCGACTCGTACCGCGCCAATCTGCCGGATGCGCGCGCGCTGGTCGAGGCGGCTGAGAGACCGTGACGCAACCCGAGCGCATCGTGGCGCTCAAGATCGACGTGGACACGTTGCGCGGGACGCTCGAGGGCGTGCCGGCCCTTGCGGCGCTGCTCGCACGACTGCACTTGGGAGCGACGTTCTACTTCAGCGTCGGCCCGGATCACACCGGGCGCGCGTTGCGGCGGATCTTCCGGCCCGGCTTCGTGAGCAAGGTGCGCCGCACGTCCGTCACCGCGCACTATGGGTTGCGCACGCTGTTGTACGGCACCGTGCTGCCCGGCCCGCGCATCGGTGCCCGCGCGGGCGATGTCATGCGCGCGGTCCGCGATGCCGGATTCGACGTCGGCATTCACTGCTACGACCACGTGCGCTGGCAGGACGGTGTATGCAAGGCCGGAGCGGCCTGGACACGCCATGAATTCGAGTGCGCGATCGATACGTTCGCGCACGTCTTCGGCGAGCCGCCGCGCTCGCATGCGGCTGCGGGCTGGCAGATCAATGCTCATACGCTCGCACTCGAGGAGGAGTTCGAGCTGGACTTTGCGAGCGACACGCGCGGCTCGCGCCCGTTCTACCCGAGCATGGACGGCGTCGACGGCTGCTGCCTGCAGATTCCGACGACCCTGCCGACGTTCGATGAATTGATCGGCATCGACGGTCGCGATGGTCGACGCGCCGCCCAGGAGATCCTGCGGATCACACGGATGTCTCCGAGCGCGCACGTCTTCACGCTGCACGCCGAGCTCGAGGGCGGCAGGCTGCTCGCCGATTTCGAATGGTTGCTCGAGTCCTGGCTCGGCATCGGATGCCTGCCGGTCTCGATGCGCGAGGTGGCCGCGCAGGTCGGCTCGCAGGTGCCACGCCACCGCGTGCAGCTCGAGCCGGTGCCCGGGCGATCCGGCGAGCTCGCCGTCCAGGGCCGTATCGTAGACTCGCCCCACGCGCCGGTTGCTGCGCCGTGAACGCGGCGACCCCCGCGAGCGGGCCGGGGCGCATTTCCCGGGCCTCGCACGCGCGGCGTTGCGCGACGCTTGCGGCCATCCTGCTCGCGTGGGCCATCTCGTGGCTCGTCCTGTGCGGCTTTCGCCCGCTCTTCAATCCGGATGAGGGACGCTACGCCGAGATTCCGCGCGAGATGCTCGCAAGCGGCGACTGGGTCATTCCGCACCTGGACGGCCTCGTGTACATCGAGAAGCCGCCGCTGCAGTACTGGGCCACCGCCCTCGTGTACGAGCTGTTCGGCGAGCGTGACTGGTCTGCGCGGCTGTACACCGCCCTCTGTGGGCTCGGGACGGCTCTGATCACCGCCGCCCTCGCTCGTCGGCTGTGGGGGGGCGCCGCCGCATGGCGCAGCGGCATCATGCTCGCCACCTCGCTGATGGTGATGCTCATGAGTCATCAGCTCACGCTCGATATGAGCCTGACGCTGTTCATGACGGCAACGCTCGCTGCCTTCCTGCTCGCCCAGCAGCACGACCTCGCGGCGCGCGCCCGGCGCGCGTGGATGGCGCTTGCCTGGGCCAGCGCCGCCGGCGCCTTGCTCACCAAGGGCCTCATCGCCGGCGTGCTGCCCATCCTGACACTCGGTGCATATTCGGTCTTGCACAGGGACCTGAAGCCATGGAGGCGTCTCGCGCCGCTCATCGGGCTTGGGGTACTCGCGGCCCTGACGCTGCCGTGGTTCGTGCTGATACAGCACAGGCTGCCGTCGTTCTTCGATTTCTTCATCATCCGCGAGCACTTTCAACGCTACCTGACGCTCCTCGAGGCTCGCTACGAGCCGTGGTGGTTCTTCGTGGAGGTGCTGGCGGCGGGCTCGCTGCCCTGGATCGCGCCTGCTCTGCGGGCGCTCGCGCGCGACTGGCGCGCCTCGGTACCTTCCGGGGGCTTCGATGTGCGGCGATTTCTCTGGGTCTACAGCGTCGTGGTGTTGGTGTTCTTCTCGGCCTCCGACTCGAAGCTGATTCCGTACATCTTGCCCATGTTCCCCGCGGTCGCACTGCTTGCGGGCAGCGCGCCAGAGCCCCGGCTGCGTGCCGATCTGCGTGCGACCGGCACGGGCATGTTGATCGCAGGGGTCGTGCTCGCCATGGCCGTCCTGCTCCTGCCTCGATTCCTGCCCAATCCCGAGCGAGCGCCATATTTCCTCGGCATTCGTGCGCCGCTCGGCCTTGCCGCAGGCCTCATGCTGGCAGGTGGCGTGCTGGTGCGTCGGCTGCGCGGCGGCAGCCTGCCGCTGACCGTGGCGGTCGGCGGCACGGCCTATGCAATCTTCATCGCCGTGTCCTGGGCCGCGCGGCTGCTCGCCCCGATCTATTCCGGCGGGCCGCTCCTTGCTCAGCTCGCTCCCGCGCTGCGCAGCACGCCGACCGTATACAGCGTGCGCATGTATGATCAGAGCTTGCCGTTCTATCTCAGACGCACGGTGACACTCGTGGACTACCGGGGTGAGCTCGATTTCGGCCAGTCGCTCGAGCCGTACAAGTCGATCCGGACATTGACGGCATTCGAGCCGCTGTGGCGCGGCTCGTCCCAGGCGCTCGCCGTGATGCAGCCGGTCACCTACGCTGGCTTGCTGCGCGATGGGTTGCCGATGGTCGTGCGGGCTCGGGTGCCCAACGAGCTCATCGTCAGCCGGCGCTGATCTCATGGCCCCGATCACCTGGGTGTTGTTGCTCGGCGGGGTCGCCCTGAACGCAGGGGCGCAGCTGTTTCTGAAGGCCGCCACGCGCGCGAGCGGCAGGCTCGTCGAGGACAGCGGTGCGGTCTCGTGGGGCGCGGCGGTGCATCTGGTGCACGCGCCACCGCTCTGGGCGGGGCTCGCCTGTTACTGCGTGAGCGTTTTCTTCTGGGTGGGCGGCCTCTCGCGCGTGCCGGTGAGCGTTGCATATCCGTTGCTTTCGGTGGGATATATCATCAATGCGTTTGCGGCCGCCGCGCTGTTTGGCGAGGCGCTGTCCGCGATGAAGCTGACCGGTATCGCACTCATCGTGGCGGGCGTCCTGGTGCTCACGAGGGTCGCACGATGAGCGCAGCGTCGGGGCCGAGCGACTTTCTTCCCTTCACGCGCCCGAGCATCGACGAGGAGACGATCGCCGGTGTTGCCGAGGTTCTCCGCTCGGGGTGGATCACCTCCGGTCCGCAGGTGAAGAGTCTCGAGTCACGCCTCTCCGAGTACCTGGGCGGACGTCCGGTGCGCGCATTCAATTCCGGCACGTGCACGATGGAGATCGCCCTGCGCATTGCCGGGATTGGCGCGGGCGATGAGGTCATCACCAGCCCGCTCTCGTGGGTGGCGACCAGCAACGTGGTGCTCACCGTGGGTGCGCGACCGGTGTTCGTCGATATCGACCGCGCCACTCGCAACATCGATCTCGAGCGCATCGAGCCGGCGATCACTGCCGCGACCCGCGCAATTCAGCCGGTCGATCTGGCGGGGCTGCCGGTGGATCGTGACCGCCTGTATGCGATCGCCCGCCAGCATCGGCTGCGCGTGATCGAGGATGCCGCGCAGGCGCTCGGCAGCACCTGGGGCGGGCGGCGGATCGGCTCCTTTGGCGATCTGGTCTCCTTCAGCTTTCATCCGAACAAGAACATCACGACGATCGAGGGAGGATGCCTCGTGCTCAACGACGAGCGCGAGGCGGCGCTCGCCGAGCAATACCGTCTGCAGGGGGTGGTGCGCACCGGTCTCGATGGGATGCAGGTCGAGATCGTGGGAGGCAAGTTCAACCTCACCGACGTGGCGGCGCGGGTGGGGCTCGGACAGCTTCCGCACCTGGAGACGTTCAACGCGCGGCGGCGCGAGCTCGCGCGCCTGTACTTCGAAGCATTCAACGAGCGTGGCGCACGCGAGCTGGGATTGCAGCTGCCGGTCGCGGACTTCAGGCACAGCAACTGGCACATGTTCCAGGTGGTGCTGCCCGAGGAGCGGCTGAGTATCGCGCGAGCGGTCGTGATGCAACGCCTCCGCGATGCCGGCATCGGCACCGGTGTGCACTACCCGGCCATCCACCTCTTCGCGCTCTATCACCGTCTGGGCTGGCGCCCGGGGGATTTCCCCCATGCCGAGTACGTCGGCCGCAACATCCTCACGCTGCCCCTGTTCCCCGCGATGCGCGACGCCGACGTGCCGCGAGTGGCGGAGACGTTGACTCAGATTCTCCGGGCTCACGCGCGCTGAGCTCTCCGGGCCGAATCGAAAAAAAGTCCGCCTTACGCCTGCGCTGGCATGCCGCATGCACGGGCAGCGCTACCGGAAATGACTGTCCGGAAGGGGAAAACCACCATGCGACTCATCGATTCGACGATTCGCCTGTGCGCGCCCAGCCTGGGCGTGGGCCGCCGATGGCTCAGAGAGCAGCTCATGGAGCTCGGAGTGAAGATTCATCTCTCGGAAGGGTGCTTGCAGGATCTCGCAGCGGATGCCGACTCGGCGAGCGTGCGCCGCGTGTCTGCCGCTCTGGAAGGACAGAGCTATTTGAGCTGTCTGCGCGAGGAGCTCGCGACACGCGCCGAGTTCATTCGGCGCTGGACCTCCTCGGACGAGCGTATCGATGCAGACGACGAGCGGCTCACGATTCTTGTAAGAATTGCACGCAAATATGCGCTTCCACGGCCCTGGAAGGTCTCCGAGCCCGTTGCAACACCATGCGCGAGCCGAATCCCCTCCTACTGGAGGTGGGCGTCCCGCACCTCGGCGATGCAGGCGCCCCCGCAGGCCTGACTTAAGTTAACCCGACCCCTCGTTCAAAGCGCTCGCGCTCGAGGATCGAGCCGAGTGCCTAGTGCCGGCGTGGCTTGAGAAGAAAATCGTGGCGGTCGGCCGATTGAATGTGCACCTGCAGAGTGCCCTCGCCTCGACCGAGCGTGAGAGGAATGTCGGAGCCCGCGGGGCCGACGCTCCAGATCTTGCGAAACAGATCTGCGAGGGTCGCGACCGGCGAGCCCGCGACCTCGAGCACGAGGTCCCCGAGCCGTACTCCGGCGCGCTGCGCGGGGCCGCTCGGCGCGAGGCTGTTCACGACCAGCCGCTCACGAAGCTCGGTTGCGTACAGCCCGAGCCAGGGACGCGGCGGCCCTGCGGGCCGGCCGAGCCGCACCATGTCCTCGAGCACCGGCTCGAGAAGATCGATCGGCACGAACATGTTGGCATCGAACATGTTCCCGGCCACCGACTCCTGCACGAGGAGCGAGCCGATGCCGAGCAACCGGCCGTCCAGGCCGAGGAGCGCGGTTCCTCCCCATTCCGGATGCGGAGGAGCGGTGAAGAGCGCCTGCTCGAGCACGTACTCCCAGTAACCGGCGAATTCGCGCCGCGCGATGATCTTCGCCTTGAGCGAATGGGCAAGGCCGCCGTGACCGATCACGATCGCATCGTCACCCACATCGAGTGAGGCACTCGAGCCGCGCTCGAGCGCGGGCACCCCGAGCTGACCGAGCGGCAGGATCAATCCGAAGCCCGTCGTTTGATCGTAGGCGAGCGCGTGGCCCGGGATGACGCGCCCGTCATGGGTGGTCAGCCAGAGTGTGCTCGCCTCGGTGATCAGATAGCCGATCGTGAGCACGAGCTCATCCGCCGCCCCGACCACGACGCCGCTGCCGATGCGCTCGGTGCCCAGAGCGGACGCGGTGAAGGCCTGCTCCGGCACCTCCGAGTGGACCATGACCACCGATCGCAGCGCCGCTGCGAGATCGAACGGCAGCTGCTCCGCGCTCGGCTGAAGCTCCGTCGGAAAAGCCCACTCGGTGTTCTCGGCCATCGGCTCAATTTACCAGCCCGCGCGGCGCACTGCCGAACTGGAGAGGAAGTCCGCATCCAGCGTCCGAAGGCGCGGGTCGGCGGCATAACCGAGCGGCTCCAGTCCGAAGATGCTCTCGATCGAGCGCAGGAGCGCGTAGTGGTTGTAGGGCACCTCGGAGCTGACCCCGCGCGGCAGGAACGGGGAGAGGAGAACCGCCCCGATACGACCGCCGCCGGGTCCGCCGATGCCCGGCGGCAGACGTGCGCCCGGCAGGGGCTGCTCGTTGCAGCACGCAGCGGCCATCTCGGGGCCCTCGAAGCTCGACTCGTCGAAAGTCACGATCAGGAGCCCGTCGCGCTGAAAGGCCTCCGAATGCGTGAGCAGCGGCACCCATTTGCGCAGAAAGGCATCCGTTGAGACGAGCCCGCCGGGCTCTCCATCGGCGCAGGGCGCATCGTGTCCATCATGGCAAAGATTGGGAGTGATGAAGACGTAGCTGGGAGTCGTGCGGGCACTCGCCAGGTCGCGCGGCAGCTCATCGAGGGCGACGACGTGCGCATTGCATCGTGCGACCGCGTCGATGATGGAGTGGAAATAGACGAACGGATCGTGCTTGACCGCGTATTGATCGGTGGGCGTTGCGAGCTGCAGGCTCCCCACGCTGCCGAGCGGGGGCCGCGCGCACGTGCGGCTTTCACGCGTGGGATCCTTGCCCATGTCCTCCATGTAGCCCTTCCACGAGAGGTGCTCGGCTTCGAGCTGGTCGGGCAGTGTCTTGACGAGCCGCGGATACACGCACCCGCGACCGAGCGCTTGCCCGTGTGCATCGAGCCTGGGATGTGCGGGCTCGAACTCGATGTATTGCCAGCAATCGTTCTGCGTGTCCTGGTTGGGTGCCTGACCGCTCACGAGCGCGATGTAGTTATCGAGACTGTTGTGTCCGATCGCGTAGTACTGCCGCAGGAGCAGGCCTTCGCGCGTCAATGTCCGCGCCAGATAGGGCGCGCGCGAGCCGGGGCCGAACGTCGCGTCGAACGACTGGTTCTCGAGCACGATCAGGAACACGTGCCCCACGGGACCATGAGCATGCCGGCCGCTCGCGAGCGCAGGGCCGGCGATGAGGAGCATCGAGGCCAGGACACCGCCCGCGGCGGACCTAGTGACCTTGCAGGCCCGACTCGATCTGCTTCCAGAGCGCATCCGTGAGAATCCCCAGGCGCTTGCCGCTGAAATCAGGCCACCTCAAGGCGCGCAGGATGATCGGCCTGGAGCGGCGCACGAGCGCCATCTGCCCGACCACGCTCAGCGCCCGTATCATGGCCTCCGGATCGTCCGGTGCACGCTCGAGAATGCGACCGACGATCTGCGCGGCTATACCGATGAGGGTGCCGGCCACGCGCTCGAACAGCACATCGAATGCGGCACCGCGCTCGCTGTGCGCGCGCGTGAAGAAGAGGATCCAGCTTTCCGGCCGCTCGGTCGCCATGCCCTCCAGGAAGGGTTGCAGCACATCGTGCAGCAGATCGAGTAGCGCGGGGCGCGCAAGCGTGGGGGAGGCCAGCGTCGCGCGCGCCTGAGCCGCGACCGGCGCAAGCCACGTATGCACGTCCGCGATGATGTACTCGGCGCACGCGCGGTGCAGTCCCTGCTTGCCGCCGAAGTAATACTGCAGCGCGGGCAGGCTCACGCCGGCGCGGCGCGCGATGGCGCGCGTGGAGGTACGCTCGTAACCAAGACCGCCGAACATCTCGATCGCGGTCTCGATGATCCGGCTGCGAGTGCGCTGGCCACGCGCATAGCCCCCGCCGGGCGGGTGGCGCCGGATGCGCGGCCGCGAGCGTGTCGGGTGGCGCGTGGCAGCGTTGCCCCGAGGCATACGTGCAGCGATGCGGTCCCCCTCAGTGCGAATGTCTATCGATTGACAGATATCTATCGTACGATAGACAATTCGCGAACGAAAGTCGAGCCGCGGCGTGGTGTGCTGCCGGGAGCGGCGCGGGGTGGAGGAAGCGCTCGTGAACAAACGCTGGCTGGCCGTTGCGATAGTCCTGGCGCTTGCTGCTGCGCTCGCATGGGAGCTCACGCACCGCCATGCGGCGCGCGGCGAGCTCGTGCTCTACGGCGACATCGACCTGCGGCAGGTCGATCTGGCCTTCAACAACAGCGAGCGGATTGCCGCCGTTCTGGTCCAGGAGGGCGATCGGGTCCGCCGCGGCCAGGTTCTCGCACGGCTCGATACCAACCGGCTGTTGCCGCAGCTCGGTCAGGCCGAGGCTGCCGCGGCCGCCCAGCACGACGTGGTTGATCGGATGCACCACGGCAGCCGGCCCGAGGAGATCGCGCAAGCGCGGGCGAACGTGATGCTCGCGCACGCGGACGTGCGGGCGAACTCGTTGAAGTACCAGCGCTTGCTGGCGCTCTCGAACGCCTCGGGTGGCCGCGCCGTCAGCCGCCAGGACCTCGACGATGCGCAGGCGGCCGCCGACGAGGCTCAGGCCCGTCTCAACGTCAATCTCAAGGCGCTCGATCTGGCCGTTGCCGGGCCGCGCAAAGAGGATGTCGCGCAGGCCGAGGCGCAGCTGCGCGGGGACCAGGCGCAAGTGGCGTTGCTGTGCCAGATGGTCACGGATGCAGTGCTGCGGGCGCCCCTCAACGCGGTCGTGCGCTCGCGCATCGCCGAGCCCGGCGACATGTCCTCCCCGCAGAAGACCGCCTTCACGCTCGCGATCACCGATCCCAAGTGGGTGCGGGCATATCTGCCCGAGCCGGATCTGGGACTCATCCGGCCCGGTATGCATGCCACCGTGGGCTTCGATGCGTTCCCGCGCCGACGCTTCGAGGGCTGGGTGGGATTCATCTCCCCGGTCGCGGAATTCACGCCGAAGACCGTCGAGACGCCCGAGCTGCGCTCGAGCCTCGTGTACGAGGTGAGAGTGTTCGTGAGAGATCCCGAGGACGTTCTGAGGCTTGGAATGCCGGCGACGGTCTACCTGCCGAACGACGCCGCAGGCCGCGAACCGGCGGCAACGCCAGGCTCCTTTGGCGGAATTCCCGGGCAAGGGCCGACTCCCACGCCGGGCGCTGCCGCCACCTCCGGCGAGGCCGACTGTGGCTCTGCGACCCTCGCGAGAGCCGCCGGTCCATGAGTGCCCCGCCCGGAGCAGATGGCGCGGCCGCCACGCCTGCAGGCGCCGCATCCGTCGTGGTCGCGCGCGATCTGCACAAGTCCTTTCCTCGCGGCGGGGACAAGAAGTCATCGATCTCGGCGCTCGAGGCGGTCTCGATCGACGTCGTGGCCGGGGAGTTGACCGCGCTGGTGGGTCCGGATGGGGCCGGCAAGACGACGTTGATGAGACTCATCGCCGGGCTGCTCGTCGCAGAGTCGGGGCGGCTGTCGGTACTGGGCTTTGATCCTGCCGCCGATCCTCAGGCGGTGCAGGATCGGATCGCGTACATGCCGCAGAAGTTCGGCCTGTACGAGGACCTCACGGTGCAGGAGAACCTCGACCTGTACGCGGATCTGCACGGCGTGACGCACGAGCAGCGCGCGCAACGGTATCCCCAGCTGATGCAGATGACCGACCTGGGGTCCTTCACCCGCCGGCTCGCCGGCCAGCTCTCGGGCGGCATGAAGCAGAAGCTTGGACTCGCATGCACGCTGGTGCGCTCCCCGCAGCTGCTGCTGCTCGACGAGCCGACGGTGGGTGTCGATCCGCTCTCGCGCCGCGAGCTGTGGCAGATCGTGCATCGTCTGGTGCACGGGGAGGGGCTGACGGTGCTGCTCACCACCGCCTACCTCGACGAGGCGGAGCGCGCGAGCCGCGTGATCGTGCTCAATCGCGGTCGCGTGCTCGCGCACGGCGAGCCGTCCGAGATCACGAAGCTCGCCGCGCACCGTACGCTCGTCGCCGACCCATCGGGAGAGAGCGCACGCAGCATGCAGGCGCGCCTGCTCGACGATCCGGGGGTGATCGATGCGGTGCCCGATGGGGGCCGTGTGCGATGGGTGCTGGCGGTGCCGCAGGCGGCCTCCAGCTCCAGCGCTCGAGCGGTTGCGCCGCGCTTCGAGGATGGGTTCATGGTGCTGCTGCGGCAGAGTGGCACGCGCGAGACGATATCGACCATCGAGCTCGAGCGCCCGCTCACGGCGCGCAACGGGGAGGTCGTCGTGCGGGTCGCCGACCTATCCAAGCGCTTCGGAGCGTTCACGGCCGTGAACCACATCGGCTTCGAGGTATGCCGGGGCGAGATCTTCGGACTCCTGGGCCCGAACGGTGCGGGCAAGACCACGACCTTTCGCATGCTCTGCGGCCTGCTTGCGCCCACCGACGGGCTGCTGCAGATCGTGGGCGTGGACGTTCGCCGATCCAGCGCCGCCGCGCGTCAGCGCCTGGGATACGTTGCGCAGAAGTTCTCGCTCTATGGGCAGCTCACCGTGGCCGAGAACCTCGAGTTCTTTGCCGCGGCGTACGGGCTGCAGGGTCGGCGCCGGCGCGCGCGCATCGATTGGGCGCTGCGCCAGTTCGAGCTCGCCTCCTACACCCATGTGGCGAGCGCGGAGCTTGCGGGAGGCTTCAAGCAGCGGCTGGCGATGAGCGCGGCTTTGCTGCACGAGCCCGAGATCCTGTTTCTCGACGAGCCCACGAGCGGTGCCGACCCGCTCGCCCGGCGTGCATTCTGGCGGCGGATCACCGCACTCTCCGATCAAGGCGTGACGGTCATCGTCACGACACACTTCATGCAGGAGGCGGAGTACTGCGACCACGTGGCGATCATGGATGCGGGCCGCGTGCTCGCGCAGGGGACGCCGGGAGAGATGCGCCGCCTGGCGCGGGTGCCCGAGGGGCGCGAGCCGACCATGGAGGATGCGTTCATCACGGTCGTGGAGCAGGCCCGCGTGCACGAGGACGCAGCCGCATGACCGATTCGTCCGCAGCGAACGCCAACGCCGCTCGCTGGCCCGCTCGCAGCAAGCGTGTCTGGACCATCATGCGGAAGGAATCGCGCCAGATCATCCGCGATCCCGCGAGCATCGCGATGGGTGTCGTGCTGCCGCTCATCCTGGTGCTGCTGTTTGGCTTCGGGCTCTCACTCGATGTGAAGAATGTGCCCATCGCACTCGATCTGGAGGACAGCTCCTCCGATGCGATGGGACTTGCGGCCGGATTCGAGCTGTCCCCGTACTTTCATCCCCAGGTCGTGCACTCCCTGGAGCTCGCGCGGGAGTTGCTGCTGCAGCGCGCCGTCGACGGCATCGTGCGCGTGCCCTCCGATTTCTCACGGCGCGTGAGCGAGGGCGATGCTCAAGTGCAGGTGATCGTCCGCGGAACCGACGCCAATCAGGCGCGGCTCACCGAGGCCTACGTGCAGGGCGCAATCGGTGTGTGGACGGCGCGCGAGACGGCCGAGGGACACCCGAGCGCCGGCGGCCCCGTGTCGATCCAGACCCGAATGTGGTTCAACGAGGCGAACGACAGCCACTACTTCCTCGTGCCCGGCGTCGTTGTCCTCGTCATGACACTGATCGGCGCGTTCCTGACCGCCATGGTGGTCGCACGCGAGTGGGAACGCGGCACCTTCGAGGCGCTGTTCGTCACTCCGGTGCGCAGCGGGGAGATTCTCCTGGGGAAGACCATCCCGTACTTCGGCCTTGCGATGATCGGTCTGCTGCTGTGCGTGCTCTCCGCGAAGTTCCTGTTCAGCGTGCCGGTCCGCGGCTCGCTCTGGGTACTGCTCGCGGCATCCATGCTCTACGTGCTCGTGGGACTCGGGATCGGTCTGCTCATCTCCTCCGCCGTGAAGAATCAGCTGGTCGCAAGCCAGCTGACCATGCTTGCGACTTTCATGCCGGCTTTCATGCTCTCCGGGTTCCTGTTCGACCTGCGCAGCATGCCGGTTGCAATCCGCGCGATCACGTATCTGCTTCCGGCCCGCTACTACGTGGCGCTGTTGCAGACCGTATTTCTCGCAGGCGATGTCTGGGGCGTGCTGCTGCCGAACGCAGCGGCGCTGCTCGGCATGCTCGTCCTGATCGCCACCGCGAGCCGCTTCATCATGCACAAGAGGCTTGCCTGAGGATGCTGGCCTCGCTGCTGCGCATTCTCGCTCTCACGCGCAAGGAGCTGCTGGCGGTGCTCAAGGAGCGGCGCTCGCGCAACAGCCTGCTGCTGCCCCCGATCGTGCAAACGCTCATCTTCGGCTATGCGGCGACGTACGATCTGAATCACGTGGCGTATGCCGTGCTCGATCAGGATCACAGCGCCGCCTCGCGCGAGCTGGTCGCAAAGTTCGACGGCAGCGGCATCTTCGATCGGGTGGCGAACCTGGGCAGCGCGGATCAGATCCGCTCGACGATCGATCAGCGCCGCGCGTTGCTCGTCCTGACGATCCCGCCGAGCTTCGAGCGGCAGCTCGATCTGGGGCAGGGCGCAGACGTGCAGGTCATCGCGGATGGGCGCAACTCCAACACCGCTGGAACTGCAAGCGGGTATGCGAGCGCGGTCGTCGAGTCCTTCAACGCCGACTGGCGGGCCGATCACGAGCTCGCGGGCCCTCCCGTGAGCATCGAGGAGCGCGCGTGGTACAACCCCAACTTCGAGACGCGCTGGAACATGATCCCCGGCATGATCGGCCAGCTCACGCTGCTGCAGACGATGCTCCTTGCGGCGATGTCGGTGGCACGCGAGCGCGAGCAGGGCACGTTCGACCAGCTGCTCGTCACACCGTACCGCCCCTCGGAGATCATGGCCGGCAAGGCAGTTCCTGCGATGCTGATCGGCATGACGCAGGCAACCGGCGTGCTGCTCGTTGCACAGCTGTGGTTTCGAATTCCGTTCGCGGGCTCCTTCATCACCTTGTACGCAGGGATTCTCTTCTTCGTGCTCGCCTCGGTCGGCATGGGGCTCATGGTCTCCGCGGTCTCCTACACCATGCAGCAGGCGATGCTGTTCTCGTTTCTGATGATCATGCCGTTCGCAACGCTCTCGGGTCTCACTACACCGCTCGAGAACATGCCGATCGCGCTGCAGTACTTCACCTACGCCAACCCCTTGCGCTACGCCGTCGACATCGCACAACGCGTGTATCTCGAGGGCAGCTCCTTCGTCCAGCTGACCCCGGACCTCTGGCCGCTGGCCATCATCGCCACGATCACGCTCTCCGGTGCCGCGTGGATGTTTCGCAATCGCCTGCAGTGACCACCATGCCAGCCCCGAACCCGCACCTGTACTCCTCGAGTCGCACCGCCTGCAGTCCGCGCTCGTTCGCGCTCGGCGCGCCGCTTTGCGTGCTCGTGCTGGCAAGCTGCGCCGTGGGGCCGAACTTCGAGAAGCCCAAACCGGACGTGCCTGCGCAGTGGTCGGCTACCGCGCTCGCACGATCTGCGAGCCGCTCGGGCACCGTAAGCGCGGGGGAACCGCCGGGCATCGATTGGTGGACGAGCTTTCGCGATCCGATGCTCACATCGCTCATCGAGCGCAGCGCGGCCGCGAATCTCGACGTGCGCGAGGCCGTGCTGCGCGTGGAGGAGGCGCGTGCCGAGCGCGCGCAGGCGGCGGCAGCGTACTGGCCGAGCCTCTCCGCCAACGCGGGCTACACGCGCCAGCGGCTGAGTGTCAACACGCCGAACGGCGCGATCTTCGGTCTGGGCGAGGCCATTCCGGGGCTGCCGCACGGGATCTTCGTGAACCCGTACAACCAGTATCAGCTCGGTCTGTCGGCTTCCTGGGAGCTCGATCTGTTCGGCAGCGTGCGCCGCTCCGTCGAGGCGGCGAGCGCCGACCTGCAGGCTCAGGTGGAAAGCGCTCATGATGTGTTCCTGTCGCTCGCGGCAGATGTCGCCGACGCCTACATCGACCTGCGCGGGGCGCAGCTGCGCAAGTCCATCGTGGAGCAAAGCCTCGCGACCGAGCGTGACGTGCTGCAGCTCACGCAGCAACGCTGGAACGCAGGACTCACGACCGATCTGGACGTGGAGAACGCCGCAAGCGAGGTGCGCACGACCGAAGCGGAGCTGCCGCCGCTCGAGCGCGAGATCACGCAGGATGTGAATCAGCTGAGCGAGCTCATGGGCCGCGCCCCGGAGGCGCTACGCGCCGAGCTGCAACTGTCCCAGCCCGTGCCTCCCGTGCCGCCCGTGGTACCGGTCGGCTTGCCGGCCGATCTGGCGCGGCGCCGCCCCGACATTCGGCGCGCCGAAGCGAGCCTGCATGCCGCTACGGCGCGTGTGGGGGTCGCCGTGGCGAGCCTGTTTCCGCAGCTCACGCTGAACGCCGCGGGAGGGCTGCAGTCGGAGGGCATCTCGAAGCTGGTCGAGGTCGCGAGCCGCTTTGCGACTCTCACCCCGACGCTCGAGTTTCCCCTGTTCGACGGGGCTCGCTGGGCGAGCGTGCGTCTGCAGGACGTGCGGGCGAAGGAGGCCGGGATCGATTACGCGCGAACGGTCCTGCAAGCGCTGCAGGAAGTGGAGAACGCGCTCGCCGCCTACGGCACGGACCAAGATCGGCGCGTGTCCCTCGACGCGGCCTCCGAAGCCAGCGGCAACGCCCTGACGCTCGCGCGCCAGCGCTACCAGGCGGGCGTCACCAGCTTCATCGACGTCTTGAACGCCGAGCGCACGCTGCAGCAGAACCAGCTCTCGCTCGCCGAGGCGACGACGGGCGTCTCGACGGACCTGGTGGCGCTCTACAAGGCTCTGGGTGGGGGGTGGGAGAGCCCCGAGCCTGCCCGCGCCGCCTCACCGAATGGGTAGCACATCGAGCCGCGCCACGGCGCGCAGTGCAAAGCTCGAATGCACCCGCGCCACACCGGGCAGCCGCGTGAGCTCGCGGCTGTGCAGGCGCTCGAAGTCGGCCGTGTCCGCCACGGCCACGCGCACCAGGTAATCGAAGTCGCCGGTCATGAGGTAGCACTCCATGACCTCGGGAATCTTGCGCACGGCGGCCTCGAACGCCTGCAGATCGGTCTGATCCTGCCGGTCGAGCGTGATGCTCACGAAGACGTTCACGGGCAAGCCCGCCTTGTCCTGATCGATGCGAGCGCCATAGCCGGTGATGAGCCCGGCGGCCTCGAGCGAGCGCACGCGCCTGAGGCAGGCCGACTCCGACAGGCTCACCTTCTCGGCGAGCGCGGCGTTCGTGATGCGCGCATCGCGCTGCAGCACCTCGAGGATCGTGCGGTCGACGCGATCGAGCTGCATCTGGTGCCTCCGCGGCCAGGCCCACGCCACCGCAGAATAATCTGTCGTAGAATGACAAAATATCGCAAGAACATGCAATATACACCATAAAGTAAGCATCAGATTGCAAGGTATCGCGCCCGTTACGCGCTAGGCTTGCGTAATCAAACCCCCGGGAGGCGAGTGATGCGCATCGGTGTTCCCCGCGAGATCAAGGTGCATGAGTATCGGGTGGGCCTGGTTCCCGCAGGCGTGCGCGAGCTGGTGGCCGCCGGCCACGAGGTGCTCATCGAGGCTCATGCCGGCGAGGGCGTGGGGATTCTCGATCTGCAGTACGAGGCAGCCGGTGCGCGCATTGCCCGCAGCGCCGAGGAAGTCTTTCGCGCCGCCGACCTGGTCGTGAAGGTGAAGGAGCCGCAGCTCCCCGAATGCCGCATGCTGCGCGAAGGCCAGGTGCTCTTCACGTACCTGCATCTTGCGGCCGATCCGGCCCAGGCGCGCGCCTTGATGGATTCGGGCTGCACCGCGATTGCCTACGAGACCGTCACCGCCCCCGACGGATCACTGCCGCTTCTCACCCCGATGAGCGAGGTCGCGGGCCGCATGTCGATCCAGGTCGCCGCGGGCTGCCTGCAGAAAGCCAACGGCGGCAGCGGCATTCTGCTGGGTGGCGTGCCGGGTGTGGCCCCCGCCAAGGTGCTCGTCCTGGGCGGCGGGGTCGCCGGAACGCAGGCGATCGAGATGGCGGTCGGGCTTCAGGCCGATGTGACCGTCATCGATCGCTCGGTCAAGCGCCTGCGCGAGCTTGCGGCATTGTTCGGCAATCGCCTGACCACGCTGTATTCCACCCGGGATGCGGTCGAGCAGGCGGTCATCGACTCGGACGTGGTGATCGGCACGGTGCTGATCCCGGGCGCCGCCGCCCCGAAGCTCGTGACCCGTGCCATGATTGCGCAGATGAGGCCGCTCTCGGTGATCGTCGATGTGTCGATCGACCAGGGCGGATGCATCGAGACCAGCAAGCCGACGAGCCATGCGCAGCCGACCTACACCGTGGATGGCGTGATTCATTATTGCGTGACCAACATGCCCGGCGCCGTTCCTCGCACCTCCACGTACGCGCTGACCAATGCGACACTGCCGTTCGTGCGCGCACTCGCCGATCATGGCTGGCAGGGAGCGCTCAAGCGCGATCCACATCTTGCGCGTGGGCTCAACGTCCATGACGGAGAGATCAAGCACGAGGCAGTCGCACGCTCGCTCGAGAGCACGCTCGCCACGCATTGACACATGAGCCTCTCGGTCTTCGACATCTTCAAGATCGGGATCGGCCCCTCGAGCTCCCACACCATGGGGCCGATGCGTGCCGCGCGCGAGTTCGCGCTCGGGCTCGAGCGCGCCGGCCTGCTCGAGCGCACCCGTAGCGTCACGGTTCGGCTGTACGGCTCGCTTGCGCTGACCGGTGTGGGTCATGGCACCGACCGGGCAGTGCTCGTCGGGCTCGAGGGGTCCGAGCCCCCGACGGTCGATCCGGACCAGCTGGAATCCGACGTACAGCGCATCCGCTCCACTGGACGCTTGAGGCTGCTCCATCGGCACGAGATCCCATTCGATGCGCGCTCGGACCTCGAGCTCTTGAAGACCGAGCAGCTGCCGCGCCACACGAACGGCATGCGATTCACGGCGCTCGATGGGGCGCAGCATGTGCTCGATGAAGAGGACTACTACTCGATCGGCGGCGGCTTCATCCTGCGAGGCGACGAATCCGAGGCGCGCGAGGCTGGACATGCACCCCCGCCACATCCCTTCCAGACGGCGGACGAGCTGCTGGCCGCATGCCGGCGCGAAGAGCTCGAGCTGTGTCAGCTGGTGCTCGCCAACGAGCGAACCTGGAGGACCGAGCTTGCGATTCGCTCGGGGCTGATGCAGATCTGGAACGTCATGCAGGCATGCGTCGAGCGGGGATTTCGCACGAGCGGGACCTTGCCCGGCGCGCTGCACGTTCGCCGGCGGGCGCCCCAGCTGCATCGGGTGCTTTCCGAGAGCCGTGCCGGCGCAAGCCCGCTCGACCTCATGGACTGGGTGAATGCCTGGGCGATGGCCGTGAACGAGGAGAACGCCGCCGGCGGACGCGTCGTGACCGCTCCCACCAACGGCGCGGCAGGAGTCGTTCCGGCGGTGCTGCATTTCTATCACCGCTACGAGCCGGGCGCGAGCGAGGATGGCATCGTGCGCTTCCTGCTCGCGGCCGGAGCGATCGCCACGCTCTACAAGCGCAACGCCTCGATCTCGGGCGCCGAGATGGGTTGCCAGGGCGAAGTCGGGGTGGCCTGCTCGATGGCTGCGGCCGGGCTGGTGGCGGCGCTGCGCGGAACGAACGAGCAGATCGAGAATGCGGCCGAGATCGGCATGGAGCACAATCTCGGGCTGACGTGCGATCCGGTGGGCGGCCTGGTGCAGATTCCGTGCATCGAGCGCAACGCGATGGGCGCGGTGAAAGCCATCAATGCGGCGCGCCTGGCGATGCGCGGGGACGGCACGCACAAGGTTTCCCTGGACCAGGTGATCAACACGATGCGTCAGACGGGGCGCGACATGTCCACGATCTACAAGGAGACCTCCCAGGGCGGTCTGGCCGTGAACGTCCCGGAGTGCTGAGGGGGCTCGCGTGCGAAGAAGGGAGCTGATCTCGAGCGGCGCTGCGGCGCTGTGCGCCGCGGGCTTGCGCCCGGTCACGGCGGCGCCGCGGCTGCGCATTCTCATCCTCGGCGGCACAAAATTCATCGGCGTGCACATGACGCAGCTTGCGCTCAAGCGAGGCTACGCCGTGACGCTCTTCAACCGGGGCAAGACCAACGCGGCGCTGTTCCCGCAGGTCGAGAAGCTGCGCGGCGACCGCAATGGGCAGCTCGAGGCCTTAAAGGGGCGCAGCTGGGACGCGGTGATCGACGATTCGGGCTTCGTGCCGCGCCACGTGCGTCTGTCGGCAGAGCTGCTGGCTCCACACGTCCAGCGCTACGTGTACGTCTCGTCGGTCTCGGCGTACGCAAGTCTCGCGAAGCCCACCGATGAGAGCTCCCCGCTCGCGACGATCGCCGATGAGAGCACCGAGAAAGTCACCGAGACGACCTACGGCCCGCTCAAGGCGCTGTGCGAGAAGGCGGTCGAGGTTGCGATGCCCCATCGGGCCATCGTGCTGCGTCCGGGATTCATCGTGGGCCCCGACGACCCTACCGACCGCTTTACCTATTGGCCCGCGCGCGCGGCACGCGGCGGCCGGATGCTCGTGCCGGGAACTCCCGCTCAGCCCATTCAGTTCATCGACGCGCGGGATCTTGCGCGCTTCACGCTCGATGCGATCGAGCGCGAGCTGACCGGAACATTCAACATGGTGGCACCGCCGGGCCATTTCACGATGCGTGCGCTGATCGCGGCGAGCATCTCCGCGGCCCAGGCGCTTGCGCGTCCGAGCCCGCCGCCCCGCGCGGTGTGGGCGAGCGTGGACTTCCTGGAGCGGCAGAAGGCGGATGACGACTTCCCCATCTGGGTGCCGCCCACGGGGGACACTGCAGGCTTTGCCGAGGTGAGCGCTGCGCGGGCGATGCAGGCCGGCCTGAGAATCACTCCGATGGCCACCACCGTGCACGATACGCTTGCATGGTATCTGCGGCAGCCGGCATCGCAACGGGCTCATCTGAAGGCAGGCCCCGCGCCGGAGCGGGAAATGCAGCTGCTTGCTGCGTGGACAGCCAGTACGGTGAAGAGGAGCGCCTGAGGCCGGCGCCGCTTGCTTTGAGGTAACATTTGCGCCCCTTCCTCCCGGGTGCTCCCTCATGCGCAAGATCCACCTCACGACGCTTCAGGCGCCGCGCCGCTCTGCTGCCTCGACCCTGCTCGCCACATGCATCGCAGTGCTGGCAGGCGCCGTCACGGTTGCAACCGTAGCGGCCGCGGCCGACGCGGCCTCCTCGACGCATACTCCGCCGACGCTGCTCGGCTTCACGGCCGACTCCTCGGCCACCGAGCTTGCGCTCGAGCACCGCTTCGATGCGGCGCTCAGCGCGAGCGACCAGCAGGCCTGGCTGAAGAAGCTCGCCGATGAGCCAAATCAGGTCGGCTCGCCGCACGATGCGCAGAACGCCCGGGCCATCGCCGAGATGCTGCGCTCATGGGGCTGGGACACCCGCATCGAGACCTTCTACGTTCTCTATCCCACCCCCAAGAGGGAGGCGCTCGAGCTCCTCGCCCCCACCGCCTTCAAGGCCAGCCTGCACGAGCCGCCCGTTCCCGGCGACCCGCTCACGACCCAGCCGGGCGCCTTGCCACCCTACAACGCCTACGGCGCCGACGGCGACGTGACCGCCGATCTGGTCTATGTCAACTACGGCATGGACGATGACTACAAGGAGCTCGCGCGTCGCGGCGTCGATGTCCGCGGCAAGATCGTGATCGCGCGCTACGGTCAGGGCTGGCGTGGGCTCAAGCCCAAGCTCGCCTACGAGCACGGCGCGATCGGATGCATCATCTACTCGGATCCCCACGAGGACGGTTACGCGCCCGGTGATGTGTACCCAAAGGGGGGGTGGCGGCCGCGCGAAGGAGTGCAGCGCGGCTCGGTGGCCGACATGACGCTGTATTCGGGCGATCCGCTGACTCCGGGCGTGGGCGCGACGAAGGATGCCAAGCGCCTGTCGATTGCCGAAGCAAAGACCATCCTGAAGATCCCGGTCATCCCGATCTCCTATGGGGATGCGCAGCCGCTGCTCGCCGCGCTCGCAGGACCGGTCGCCCCGCCGGCGTGGCGCGGGTCCTTGCCGATCACTTATCACCTGGGAGCCGGGCCGGCCAAGGTGCATCTCACGATCTTCTCGAACTGGGGGCTGAAGCCCCTCTATGACGTGATCGCGATAATGAAGGGCTCCGAGTCACCCGATGAGTGGGTCATCCGCGGTAATCATCACGATGGATGGGTGGCCGGTGCCTGGGATCCGCTGGCCGGCGCGGTTGCGGAGTTCGACGAGGCCAAGGCGATCGGTGCGCTGTCGAAGACCGGCTGGCGGCCGAAGCGCACGCTGATCTATGCGAGCTGGGATGGCGAGGAGCCGGGGCTGCTCGGGTCGACCGAGTGGGCCGAGGAGCACGCGGACGAGCTCAAGAGCAAGGCCGTGCTCTACGTCAACACCGACACCAACGGGCGCGGCTTTCTCGAGATCGGCGGGAGCCATTCATTGCAGCGTTTCGTGAACCAGGTCGAGACGAGCGTCGAGGATCCGGAGACTCACGTGAGTGTCGGAGCGCGGCTGCGCGCGCATCTGCAGGTCGACGGATTCGGCGCGCGCGCTCGCGAGGAAGACCAGCAGCTGGCCTCCATCGCGGCCTCCGGCGCGGACCTGCCGCTCGGGGCGCTCGGCTCCGGCTCGGACTACACACCGTTCCTGCAGCATCTGGGCATCAGCTCGCTCGACTTCGGGTATAGCGGAGAGGACGAGCAAGCGGGCGTGTATCACTCTCTTTACGACTCCTACGCCCATTACGTGCGCTTCGGCGACCCCGGATTCGGGTATGGCGTGGCAATGTCCGAGACGGGCGGCCACCTGATGCTGCGCATGGCGCAGGCAGATGTGCTGCCATTGCAGTTCGGCGACTTTGCCGCGACGGTGGAGACCTACCGGCAAGAGGTCCATCGCCTGGCCGAAGAGCGCCGCAAGCACGCCGAGGACCTCGCAAGACTCCTCGACCAGCACGCCTTCACGCTGGCATCCGATCCCACGCACCCGTTATTGCCGCCGCAGCGCGCGCCGCAGGTCCCGTACCTCGAGTTCGCCGCGCTGGACAACTCGGTGGCGAGATTGCAGAGAGCGGCACAGAGCTATGACGATGCCTACGCGCGGATGCTCGCAAGTGGCGCATCGCTGAGCGATGCCAATCGCAACGAGCTGAACGACCTGCTGCGGGGAATGGAGCAGGCGCTCACGGACTCACGCGGCTTACCCGGTCGTCCCTGGTACGTTCACATGCTGTATGCGCCGGGCTCACTCACCGGTTACGGTGCCAAGACGCTGCCGGGTATTCGCGAGGCGATCGAGCAGGATCGCTGGGCCGATGCGAACCAGTACATCGGCATCACCGCGCGGGCGCTGGATGCTTACTCCGATCGCCTGGAGCGCGCGACGGCTCTGCTGCCGAGATAGGCTCTCAAGCGAAGAGCCCCGGCACGAATCGCGCGAAGCGGCGCGCCTCGACCAACGTGCGCGCGGATTCGATGTCGGGATGCAGGAAGCGATCACGCGCGTAGCGCGGCACCACCTCGCGCAGGATCTCGAGCGCCTGCTCGAGAGAGGGGGAGCTCTTCAGCGGGCGGTGGAACTCGATACCCTGGCAGGCTGCGAGCAGCTCGATCGCGGCGACCCCGGTGGCGTTGCGCGCCATCTCGCCCAGCCGTCGCGCACCGTGAGTCGCCATGCTCACGTGGTCTTCCTGGTTGGCGGAGGTTGGAATGCTGTCCACGCTTGCGGGGTGAGCGAGCATCTTGTTCTCCGAGACGAGCGCGGCCGCCGTCACGTGCGCAATCATGAAGCCTGAATTGAGCCCGCTGTCCTCGACGAGAAATGCCGGCAAGCCGCTCATCTTCGGATCGACCAGCACGGCGATCCGGCGCTCCGACATGGACCCGATCTCGGCGATCGCCACTGCCAGTGCATCGGCCACCAGCGCGACCGGCTCGGCGTGAAAGTTGCCGCCCGAGAGCACCTCGCCCTGCGCGGCGAACACCAGGGGATTGTCGGTCGCGGCGTTCGCCTCGATCTGCAGGATGCGCGCAGCGTGCCACAGCGCATCGAGGCAGGCTCCCATCACCTGGGGCTGGCAGCGCAGCGAGTAGGGGTCCTGCACCTTGGCGCACGCGCGGTGCGACTCGCGAATGGCGCTGCCGGCCAGCAGCGTGCGGTACACGGCGGCGATACGCTCCTGGCCCACCTGACCTCGCGCGGCATGGATGCGCGCATCGAAGGGCGCATCGCTACCTTTCAGGGCATCGATCGACATCGCCCCCGCGACGACCGCAGCCTCGAAGGCCCTCTCGGCCGCAAAAAGCCCGTGCAACGCAAGCGCGGTAGAGACCTGGGTGCCGTTCAGGAGCGCAAGTCCCTCCTTGGGCTCGAGTCTCAAAGGCGCGAGCCCCAGGGCGCTCAGCGCCTCTGCGGCGGGATGCTCGCGGCCGCTCATGCGGATGCGGCCCACGCCGGTCATGGCTGCCGCAAGATGCGCAAGCGGTGCCAGGTCGCCCGAGGCCCCGACCGAGCCCTGCGACGGGATGCAGGGATAGGCCTCGCGCTCGAGCAGCGTGCACAGAAACTCCACCAGCGCCGGGCGCACCCCCGAGTGTCCGCGGGCGAGGCTCACGATCTTCAGGGCGAGGATCGAGCGCACGACCGCATCGGACAGCAGCGAGCCCGTGCCGGCGGCGTGCGACAGAACGAGGTTGTGCTGCAGCTCGTTGAGATGCTCGCGCGGCACACGCGTCTGAGCGAGAAGCCCGAAGCCGGTATTGATCCCGTAGACGGGTGCATCCTCCGAGACAATGCGCCCGACCAGCCCGTGCGCCTCTGCGATGCGCGCGCGAACCTCGCCCGAGAGCTCAATGGTCGCGGGCTCGGCCGCCACGGCCCGCAGCATCGCCAGTGAGACCGGCTCGCCGCCCAGGCGAATTCGCGCGCTCATCCGATCATGGGCAGATCGAGATGGTGCTCGCGGGCGCACGCGATGGCGGACTCGTAGCCCGCATCGGCATGCCGCATCACGCCCGAGGCGGGATCGTTCCAGAGTACCCGCTCGATGCGCCGTGCCGCAGCGGGTGTGCCGTCACACACGATGACCAGTCCGGCGTGCTGGGAGTAGCCCATGCCGACCCCGCCGCCATGGTGGATCGACACCCAGGTCGCACCGCTTGCGGTGTTGAGCAGCGCATTGAGCAGCGGCCAGTCCGCCACCGCATCCGAGCCGTCACGCATGGCCTCGGTCTCGCGGTTGGGGCTCGCGACCGATCCTGAGTCGAGGTGATCGCGGCCGATGACCACCGGGGCCGAGAGCTCCCCCCGCGCGACCATCTCGTTGAACGCCAGCCCCAGCCGATGACGGTCCCCGAGCCCGACCCAGCAGATGCGCGCGGGCAGCCCCTGGAAGTGCACGCGCTCGCGCGCAAGGTCGAGCCAGTGATGCAGGTGCCGATCCCCGGGGATGAGCTCCTTCACCTTCGCATCGGTCCGATAGATGTCCTCGGGGTCGCCCGACAGCGCCGCCCAGCGAAACGGTCCGACGCCGCGGCAGAACAGGGGGCGGATGTAAGCCGGAACGAATCCTGGGAACGCGAAGGCATCCTCCACGCCCTGATCGAGCGCCACCTGGCGAATGTTGTTCCCATAGTCGAACACGGGGATGCCCAGGCGCTTGAATTCGAGCATCGCCCGGACGTGCTCGGCCATGGAGCGGCACGCAGCGGCAGCGACCTCCCGCGGATTCTCGCGCCGCAAGCGGTCCCATTGCTCGATGCTCCAGCCACCGGGCAAGTAGCCATTCACCGGATCGTGCGCGGAGGTTTGATCCGTCACCGCATCCGGGCGCACCCCCCGGCGCAGCAGCTCGGGGAGGATCTCGCAGGCATTGCCCAGAAGACCCACCGAGACCGGGCGCCGCGCGCTGCGGGCCTCCGCAAGACGCGCGAGCGCCTCGTCCAGGGAGCGAGCCTGCACATCGAGATAGCGTGTCTCGAGGCGCTTGGCGATGCGCTCGGGCCGGCACTCCACCGCCAGCAGAGAGGCACCGGCAAGGGTGGCGGCCAGGGGCTGCGCGCCACCCATGCCGCCGAGTCCGGCCGTGAGAATCCAGCGGCCCGAGAGGTCGCCGTTGTAGTGCTGCCGTCCCATCTCGACGAACGTCTCGTACGTTCCCTGCACGATGCCCTGGCTACCGATGTAGATCCACGATCCTGCGGTCATCTGGCCGAACATCATGAGCCCTTTGCGATCGAGCTCGTTGAAGTGATCCCAGTCCGCCCAGTGCGCGACGAGGTTGGAATTGGCGATGAGCACCCGTGGCGCATCGACATGCGTACGGAACACCCCGACGGGCTTACCGGACTGGATGAGGAGCGTCTCCTCCTCGCCGAGGCGCTCGAGCGTTGCGACGATGCGCTCGAAGCACTCCCAGTTGCGGGCCGCCCGGCCGATCCCGCCATACACGACGAGCTCGGAGGGACGCTCGGCCACCTCCGGGTCGAGATTGTTCATGAGCATTCGCAGGGGGGCCTCGGTGAGCCAGCTGCGCGCTCGGAGGGTGCGTCCCCGCGGGGCCCGCACGATGCGGCGCGGCTGCGCGCCCCGGTCAATATCGTTCATATGCGCACGCTACTGCTTAAGTCCGCAGGAGGTCAAACGCGAAGGGCCCAGCGCTAGCGCACGGGATATAATCGCGCCCATGAGCACCGAAGTTGTAGACGCCAAGACGAGCGCACCCGTGCGCCCGCCCGCCTTTGGAAGCGTACTGACGCAGATTATGTCGGTCGCCTGGTTTCGCGACGACCACTGGGGCGCGGAGAAGCTCGAGACGACCGGCCCCTTGCCGCTGCATCCGGCAGCGCATGCGCTGCATTACGGCAGCTCTTGCTTCGAGGGGTTCAAGGCATACCGGCGCCGGGACGGGGGCATCCATGTCTTCCGCCTGGAACAGCATATCGAGCGATTTCGCGAGAGCGCTCGCGCGCTGCTGATGCCCGAGCCCGATGCTGCCCAGGTCAAGCGGATGGTTCTGGGGCTGGTCGACCGCTGCCGCCGGGACGTGCCGGATGCCCCGGGGTCGCTATACCTGCGGCCGGTTCTCTTCGGGACGGCGGCGAATATCGGCAGCGCCAGCCAGCCGACCACCGAGGCGTGCCTGGTGGTGCTCGCAAGCCCGGTCTGGGACTACTTCGCGGGTGGCATGAAGCCACTGCGCATCTACATCGAGCCGAACGCTCGCACGGCCCCGCACCTCGGGGTCGTCAAGACCGGGGGCAACTATGCGGCCGCGCTCGGCCCCACGCTCAACGCGCGGCGCGACTATCGGGCCGACCAGGTGCTCTTCTGCCCCAATGGTGAAGTGCAGGAGACCGGTGCGGCGAATTTCCTGCTCATTCGCGAGAAGCACATTCTCACCCGCAGCCTCGATTCGACTTTCCTGCACGGTGTCACGCGCGATTCGCTGCTGACGCTGGCGCGCGACCTGGGCTACGAGGTGAGCGAGCGCATCTTCGATATCCCCGAGACTCTCAAGTGGATCACGGACGGGGAGGCCGCCTTGTCGGGCACTGCCGCGGTGCTGACCGGGGTGGGCACGCTCATCTACCAGGGACGCGACTACCGCGTGGGCAGCGGCGAGGTGGGCCCCTGTACCCTGGCCCTGCGGAAAGCTCTCATGGACGTACAGCGGGGGGATACGCCGGACAAGTTCGGCTGGCTCACGCCTGTTTGATCCATGGCGACGCGCGCCTCCCGACTGCACGTCCCGCATCCGCCTGCCCGACCCGGCGACCGGCCGAACTTCGATTATTTGAAGCTCTCCCCGGCCGGCAGCGTCTCCCGGCCGGAGATCACGGCGCCGCTCGATAGCACCGCGCACCTTGCGCAGGAGCTCGTCCGCGTGATCGACGACGAAGGTCACGCGCTCGGTCCGTGGAACCCGCACCTCGATGCAGCCGATCTGCAGGTCGGGCTGCGTCACATGGTGCTCACACGCAGCTTCGATGAGCGCATGCAGCGCATCCAGCGCCAGGGACGGATCTCCTTCTACATGAAGTCCACCGGCGAGGAGGCGGTCTCGATTGCAGCCGCGATGGCACTGCGCCCGGATGACATGCTCTTCCCCTCGTATCGCACTCAGGGGCTGTACATCGCGCGGGGGCGCAGCCTCGTCGATCTGATGTGCCAGTGCCTGTCGAATACGCACGACATGTGCAAGGGCCGCCAGATGCCGGTCATGTATCACTGGCGCAGCGGCAACATCTTCTCCATCTCGGGAAACCTCGCGACGCAGTTTCCGCAGGCGGTCGGGTGGGCGATGGCCGCCGCGATCAAGGGCGAGGACCGCCTCGCGGCGAGCTGGCTCGGCGAGGGCTCGACCGCCGAGGCGGATTTTCATCAGGCGCTCACGTTCGCGGCGGTGTATCAGGCGCCCGTCATTCTCAACGTCGTGAACAACCAGTGGGCGATCTCGACCTTCCAGGGCTTCGCGGGCGGGGAGCATCGCACCTTCGCTGCGCGCGGGCCGGGCTATGGCATTCCCGGCATTCGCGTCGACGGGAACGACTTTCTCGCGGTTTACGCGGTGACGCAGTGGGCCGCGGAGCGCGCCCGGCGCGGGACGGGCCCCACACTCATCGAGCACGTGACCTACCGCGCGGGGGCACACTCGACGAGCGACGATCCTTCGCGCTACCGACCCAAGGAGGAATGGCAGTCCTTCCCGCTCGGTGATCCGATCAAGCGCCTCGAGCGCCACCTGATTGCGCTCGGCGAATGGTCTGCCGAGCGTCAGGAGCGGCTCGAGAAGGAGTTGGACGCGCACGTCGGCGAGTGCTGGAAGGAGTCCATGCGTTACGGCACCTTGACCGAGGGTCCGTCGCTCGATCCTGCGACCATGTTCGAGGATGTCTTCAAAGAGATGCCGGCGCACCTGGCGCGCCAGCGCCGCGAGCTGAAGAGTCTGCTCGGAGGCTGACCCGTGCCTCAGATGAACATGGTGCAGGCGGTCAACTCCGCGCTCGATGTGATGCTCGGCCGGGATCCCGCGGTGGTCATCATGGGCGAGGATATCGGCTACTTCGGCGGGGTGTTTCGCTGCACGGAAGGCCTGCAACGCAAATACGGCGAGTCGCGGGTGATCGACACGCCGATCTCCGAGGGTGGCATCGTGGCCACCGCGATCGGCATGGGCGTCAATGGCCTGAGGCCCGTGGCCGAGATCCAGTTCGCCGACTATGTCTACCCGGCGTTCGATCAGATCGTGAGCGAGCTTGCGCGCTTGCGCTACCGTACCGCCGGGGAGTATTCCGCCGCGGTGACGGTGCGCATGCCCTGCGGAGGCGGGATTCGCGGCGGCCAGACGCATTCGCAAAGCCCGGAGGGCATCTTCACTCACGTCTGCGGCATCAAGGTGGTGATGCCTTCAAATCCCTACGATGCGAAGGGCTTGCTCGTGAGCTCGATCGAGGACGACGATCCGGTCGTGTTCTTCGAGCCCAAGCGAATCTACAACGGTCCCTTCGACGGGGACTGGCACAAACCCGCGGTGCCGTGGAGCACGCATCCGAAGGGCGAGGTTCCGGCCGGCCATTACACGGTGCCGCTGAGCCGTGCCCAGATCGTGCGCCCTGGAGCCGACGTGACGGTGCTCGCCTACGGCACGATGGTGCACGTGGCGGAGGCCGCCGTGCGGCTGGCAGGGGTGGATGCCGAGATCGTCGATCTGAGGACCCTGGTGCCGCTCGACCTCGATACCGTGTGCACCTCGGTCTGCAAGACCGGCCGCTGTGTGATCGTGCACGAAGCCACGCGCTTCAGCGGCTTCGGTGCCGAGCTTTCCGCCTCGGTCCAGGAGGAGTGCTTCTGGAGTCTGCAGGCGCCCATTCAGCGCGTCACCGGCTGGGACACGCCCTATCCGCACGCGTTCGAGTGGGAATACTTTCCCGGTCCTAACCGCATCTCTGCCGCGCTGAAGGCGGTCATGGAGGGGACGTGAGCCGCTACGTGTTCAAGCTTCCGGACCTGGGCGAGGGGACGGTCGATGCGGAGATCGTCGCGTGGCGCGTGAAGCCGGGCGATGTGATTGCCGAGGACGATGCGCTCGTGGAGGTGATGACGGAGAAGGCAACGGTCGAGGTACCGGCGCCCGTCGGCGGCCGTGTGGTCTCGGTCAGCGGCACGCCGGGCGAGCGGATCACGGTCGGCTCGGAGCTGGCGGTATTCGAGACCGAGGCCACGAGTGCACCGCCGCTCGAGACGCGGGAATCCCGCTCCAATGGGGGCTCGCAAGGCAATCGCATCGAGGCGCTCTCGGGTGGCAGCGAGCCAGCCGCCGCGAGCGCCGTCCGCAGCGGGCGCGTGCTGACCTCCCCGGCGATCCGACGTCAGGCGCGCGAAGCGGGCATCGATCTCAGCGCAGTGGCGGGCTCCGGGCCGAGTGGCCGGATCGTGCGCAGCGACATTGCTGCGCATCTGCAGGCGCTCGCCCCCGAAGCGCCGCGCGCCGAGGTGAGGCAGGCCGAACCCGTCGAGGCAGTCGAGGAGATCAAGGTCATCGGCCTGCGCCGGGTGATCGCCGAGCGCATGAGCGAGAGCGCGCGCACCATCCCGCACTTCTCGTACGTGGAGGAGGTGGACGTGACCGAGCTCGAGACCTTGCGCACGCATCTCAACGAGAAGCGCAAGTCCGATTCGGCGCCGCTAACCTACCTGCCGTTCCTGATCCTGGCGCTCACGCGCACGCTCGCCGCCCATCCGCAATGCAATGCACTGTACGATTCGGCCCGCGGCGTGATCGTGCGGCATCGCGCCGTGCATGTGGGGATTGCCACGCAGACTCGCGATGGGCTCAAGGTTCCCGTCGTGCGCAATGCCGGGCGCAGATCGCTCGAGGATCTGGCGGGCGAGATCCGCCGGCTCACCGAGGCCGCGCGCAACGGCAGCGCCACACGCGCGGAGCTGGGCGGATCGACGATCACCGTGACGAGCCTCGGCAAGCTCGGCGGCATCGCATCGACGCCGATCATCAATGCGCCCGAGCTTGCCATCATCGGCGTGAATCGCGCGGTGGAGCGCCCCGTCGTGGCGGGTGGCGCGGTCGCGATCCGCCGGATGATGAATCTCTCATCCTCCTTCGACCACCGCTTCGTGGACGGACACGACGCCGCGGCGATGATTCAGTCGCTCAAGGAGCACCTGGAGCATCCCGCGACGATATTCATGGCGTGAGCCGCCTCAGTCGGCCTCGCCGAGGCCCCAGCCGCCGTCGATGACGATCTGCTGACCGGTGAGATACGCCGAGGCAGGGGAGGCGAGGAACAGCGCCAGGCCCTTGATGTCCTCTGCAAAGCCCACGCGATGCATGGGGATGTGCTTGGCGACCGTCTTCTGAACCTCCGGGTTCTTCGCATGCCCGCCGCCGATGTTCGTGATGAAGAAGCCGGGCGCGATCGCATTGACGGTGATGTTGTACGCGGCGAGCTCGAGCGCGACGTTCTCCATGAGGTGCGCAGCCCCCGCCTTCGCAGCCATGTACGCAGCACCGATCACACCCTCGCATTTGAGTGCCGCGAGCGAGGTCGTGACGATGATGCGTCCCGTGCGGCGCGGCTTCATGTGGCGCGCGGCGGCGCGCATCGTGGCGAACACCCCGTTGAGATTCACATCGATCACGCGGTTCCAGCGCTCATCGGTGTAGCTCTCGAGCGCCCCCTCGGCGACACGCGGACGCTCGGAGCCTACCCAGCCGCCGACGAAGCCCGGTCCCGAATCGATGCCGGCGTTCGCGAACACCACGTCGAGCCGGCCATAGGCGGCCACCGCCTCGTCGAACACCCGGTCCAGGGTTGCGTGATCGGTCACGTCCACGACTGCACCGCGAACGTCCCAGCCCGACTTGCGCAGCCGCTGCGTCTCCTCCTCCACGCGGCTCCGATGCACATCGAGCAGGGTGACTCGCGCGCCATTCTCGGCGAGCGCCTCGGCGTAGCCGAGGCCGAGCCCGCTCGCCCCGCCCGTCACGATGACTCCGTAGCCTTCTACTTTGAACAGTTCCGCAACCTTCATACGCGCGCTCCACTCAACGAATGCCTCGAGCTCGCGCATCTTAGAGCCGGGTCCTCATGGGCGTCGAGGGTGGCGTATGATGCAACGATGCAAGAGTCGAGAGCCGCATGGTGCCGCTTGGTCGCCGGAGTGGTCCTTGCGATCGCCCTCGCGCCGGCCGGCTCCCTGGCTGCGTGGGCGGATCAAACACCACCGCCCATCGCTACGCTTTCGCCCGATGAGCGCCCGACGCTCGTGATCGTCGATGCTCCAGCGGAGCTGATGATCATGCACCATGCCCACCCCCTGCCCCCCGGCAAGGCGGAGGAGCTGGCGCTGAGGCTGGGCCTCTTCGCGGCGGGGCCGATCATCCGGCGCTACGCGCGCGAAGGCACCGACCCGCTGCCGCGCGCCTGGAGGACGGACGAGCCGGATCGCGGCTTCGCAGAGGCGCTCTCCGGGGCGCTCGATCGAACCCAATCGAACTGGCCGTGGCGCGCCTTGCGGATCGCAGGATCCTCGACCGAGGCGAACGATGTTCTCGCCGGGCTCATGAGCGGCGAGGACGTGGTTCTCGTCACCTTCCAGTACGTGCTGGAGGATCAGATGCGCAGCGTGCAGCTCAACGCGCAAGCGCACGTGAGGTTCGTGCGCGATGAGGGCACGGCCCGAGAGTCACGCACGCAGTTCACGATCGAGCACCTCTCGCAGCCGCTCGCCGCCGACTGGGGTCATCCGCGCAAATACGCGGCCGAGTTTCGCTCCGACGGCCCGCTCGATCAGCTGGTCGCCTCGGCGGCGCTCGACCTGAGCCGAGCGCTCGCCGTGACTGTCGCGCGGCTCACGACCGCAGCGCCGGATGTGCGCCTGACGGGCCGTCACTTCGCCGACCTGCTCGTCAAGCCGAAGTGTCCCGAGTGCAGGCCCGGCGATGCCGTGCTGCACGAGGAGCCGGGGCGCGTGTGGGTGACTCCCTCGAGGCTCGCGGGTACGGTGCTCTCCTTGCCCGTGCAAACCGGGGGACAGGTCGCAAGCGAGGCGACGCAGGAGTAGCCACGCTCAGGCGTGCAACCAGCCGAGCGTGTCCGCCGTTTGGTTGCTCGAGGGATGGTACTCCGCTGCGAGCCATCCGTCGTATCCGCTGCGTTCGATCGCGCCGAATATCCGCTCGAAAGGCAGCGTGCCGCTACCGGGCTCGTGACGCCCCGGGCAGTCGGCAAACTGCACATGCGCGATCCGCTCGCGCAGTCGCAGGAATGCCGCATCGGGCGCAAGGCCGAGCCGGGCTGCGTGGTACACATCGAATTGCAAGCGTACGCGAGGGTCACACGCGTCGAGCACCGCGGTTGCAATCTCGAAGCTCGTCACGCAGTACGCAGGCACGTCGAGGGGGTTGATGGTCTCGAGCAGCGGCCGCGCGTTGACCGCCTCGAACACCACGGCGGCGAGCGAGAGGTGCTCCACCAGCTGCCGCAAACAGCGCTCGCGCTCCTCGGGCGCAGCGCGGCCTGCAAGCACATTGATGTTCGGGGTGCGTAGCACCTGGGCGTATTGAGCGGCGAGCTCGAGCGCCGCGGGAAAGCTCGCGCGGTGCTCGGGTCGGCATGCCATTCCCGGAGCTTGGTCCGGACCGAGCGGTGCATTGATCAGCACCACCGCAACTCCGGCCCGTGCGGCGGCACGCGCCAGATCGGCAGCGGGCAGCTCGTAGGGGTTTTGTATCTCGACGGCCGCGAATCCGGCGCGGCGCGCCGCCTCGAAGCGCTCGAGGAGCGGCAGCTCGCGAAACATCACGCTGAGATTGGCTGCAAATCTACGCACGTTCGATCCGCCCGAGCGCCTGGGTCATTGCGACCGTCACCATACGAGCGGCACCGCAACCGGTGCAAGACCGGAGCGCGAACACGAGGGAACCGCCGTCCGGGCTGGGGCTTCTAATGGACGTAGGGAGCGCCCGTCATGCGTGGCAGTTCCCGCGTGGCGTTCGCCCCGCGGGAAACGGAAGGAGCCTTGGCATGAATACCACATACATGGAGACGCGTTCCACTGAGGTTGCGGCGTACGGCGGACTGATGGATGCCATCGGCGGTATTGCCACTGCAGTGCTGGCCATTATCGCATTGACGGGATTCGCGCCCGGCGCGCTCGCGGCAGTCGCAACGATCGTATTTGGCGCCGCTCTCATCACACAAGCCGGAACTCTGTTCTCGGAGTACTCGAGCCTGATCTTGCCGCGCGGGGCGGCCGCGTCGATGGGTGCGGAAACCCTCGGGGGCGACTCGCTCTCGGCGATGCTGGTGGTGGGGGCCTCCGGGGTCGTGCTGGGAGTCCTCGCGCTGCTCGGCATCGCCTCGACGGTGCTCGTTGCCGCCGCCATCATCGCCTTTGGAAGCGCGCTCATCCTGAGCGCAAGCTCCGCGCGCCAGCTGTTCCAATTGCAGTCGGCTCTGCGGGGGGCGGCACTCGCCCAGTCCGGGGGTGAGCTCCTCGCGGGTCGCATGGTCGCGGGGTCGGGCGGGGTGCAGCTGCTCGCCGGGCTTGCGGCGACGGTACTCGGAATTCTCGCCGTGAGCGGAGTTTATTCCGAGGCTCTGATCCTGGTTGCGCTGCTGGTGCTCGGCATCACGGTGATCATGACCGGGGGTGCGCTCAGCGGAATGGTGATCGGCTTCATGCAGCGCCCACCGGCCTAGTAGCCCAGCCGCAGGTCCACGACCGACAGCATCCTCTCCCCGGCGGCGTAGCGACGCAGGTTCTCCCGGGCCACGACCCAGCGATCGAGACCCGGGAGATCCGAGCGTCCGGAGATGTGGGGACTCACGATCACATGCGGAGCGCCCCAAAGCGGGTGATCGGGGGGGAGGGGCTCGGGATCCACCACATCCAGACCAGCCCCGGCGAGACGATGCTCGTCGAGCGCGTTGACGAGGTCGGCGGTCACGACACTCGCCCCGCGAGCGACATTGATGAAGATTGCAGTGGGCTTCACTACTGCAAAGAAGGCCGCATTGAAAAGCCCCCTCGTCTGGGGGGTGAGCGGGCTCGTGTTGACGATCACATCGGCGTTCCTGGCGAGCGTCAGCAGCTCGCCGGGCTCGCCCACGTAGCGCACGAAATCCGGACCCTCGTGACCGTGCTCGCGCGTGGCCACGACCTGCATGCCCAGGGCGTGCGCACGCTGCGCGACGTCGGTCCCGATGCCGCCGAGCCCCACGACCAGCATCGTCTTACCCGCGAGCGTGCGAATGGGTGTCGTTGCGCCGTCCTTGCGGCTCCACTGCCGCTTTGCAGTATCGACCATGAACACATCAAGCCCATGGGCCAGCGCGAGGGTCAGCGCGATCGCATGCTCGGCGATGGCAGCCGAATCGACGCCGCGCATGTTGGTGATCAGGATGTCGCGGTTGCGCACGGACGGGAGCGCGACGCAATTCTCGACACCGGCCGCGAGCGACTGGATCCAGCGCAGCTGCCCTGCGGCATCGATGATCGCCGGGTCGCAGATCTCCGGGTTGAACCCGATCAGCACATCGGCATCGGATACGGCGGCGATCGCGGCGGTGCGGTTGCGCGCCAGGACGAGCTGCGCTGCGGGGACGGCGCTTGCGAGTGCAGCGCTCTCACTGGCGAATTCGGGATTGAACGCGAGCAGGACGATCTTTCGCGGCGGGTGCCAGCCAGCCCGCAGGCGCACCGGATTGGGCGCCTCAATCAGCCTCAGCCGGGAGATGACCGCGGCAGCAGACTCGGGGTCCGCGGCAGTGGCGGAGGCGTTGCCGCCGAGCAGCTCTTCTCGATGCTGCTCGAGGAAGGTGTCCAGGCTCGTGGCCGGGCGGCCGGTCAGCTGCGCGACTGCGGAGGTCGTCACGCTCAAGGCAGGGCCGCCGAAAGCGCGGCGCGCAGCTGCGCCCGGATCGGCGGGAATCAGGCGGATAGGCTTGCCGCTGATCCGAGTGACGGCCGCGGCCAGCTCGCGTGTGCCGATGAGCTCGGGGCCGGTGATGTCGTACACCTTGTTCTCGTGACCCGGTGTCGTGAGCACCGCCGCCGCTGCCTGCGCGCAATCCTCACGAGCGACGTATCCGATGCGGTCTTCGTGGGCGGGGACCGTTGCGCGCCCCTGCGCCAGCATCCGGGCCGCCTGAGGAATCAGCTCCTCCATGTAGATGGAATTGCGCAGCATCGTCCAGGCCACCCCGCTTTTCTTCAGGATCTCCTCGGTGCGGTAGTGATCGGCGCCCAGTCCGCTCGTATCGCCGCGGCTGAGAGCCACGAAGGATGTGTAGGCGATCTGCCGCACCCCATCGGCAATCGCCGCATCGATGGCATGCTGGTGTGCCAGCGGACGAGGACCGGAATCGAGCCCGATGCTGATGAGCAGCATCCGCGTGCCGCCCTCGAAGGCTCGTCGCAGGGTCTCGGGCTTGGTGAAGTCGCCATAGCGGACGCTTGCGCCGAGGGAGGCGTAACGGGCAAGCCGCTCGGGCGTGCGGCTGACGAGAATTAGCCGATCTGCAGGGACGCCTCGAGCCAAAAGAGCCTGAACGGTCAGCTCCCCCAGGTGGCCGGCGGCGCCGGAGATGATGATGCGGTCACCGCTCGCGGCAGCGCTCGGGCGTGAGGCCCCCAAGGCGACCGATCCCAGGAGTGGACACATCGCAAGCAATGCCGCAAGCGCGGCGCGCCGGCTCGAGCTCGTCATGTACGCATGATAACGCTCGCCCCGACATGCCGCATCGCGAGGTCGGACCGCGAGGTCGGGCGGTTGATGAAGGTCAGGCCGTGGAGCCGGCGACGACGTGCGCCGCATGCTGGCTGAGCTGGGCTTCCATCCACTTGCGGACACGGCGGGCATCAGCCACGCGCGTGTACTTGCCGAAGGAGTTGAGCAGCACGATGACGACGCTGCGCCCCTCGATGATCGCGTTCATGACGAGGCAGCGTCCGGCCTCGGTGATGTAGCCGGTCTTCTGGACGATGATGTTCCAGGCGGGGTTCGATACCAGGGAATCGGTGTTCCGGAACTCGACCATGTGCCGCCCGACGGGAACCGCATAGCTGCGATCGGTCGAGTACTCGCGGATGATCGGATTCTTCGAGGCGGCGGCGACCAGCTTCGTGAGGTCCTGCGCGCTGGCGACGTTATCGCTCGAGAGCCCGGTGGGCTCGACGAACCGCGCCGTGGTCATGCCGAGCGCGTGCGCCTTGGCGTTCATCGCCGCGACGAACGCGGCGGTCCCGCCTGGATAGTTCCTCGCAAGAGCGTGTGCCGCGCGATTCTCGGAAGACATCAGGGCGAGGTGGAGCAGGTCGCCGCGCGTGAGCTCGGTTCCCACGCTGAGCCGGGAGTAGGCACCGCGGCCAATAGCGCAGTCCTCGCGCGTGATCTCGAGCATCTCATCGAGCGGTTGGTGGGCCTCGACCACGACCAATGCCGTGAGCAGCTTGGAGATCGACGCGATGGGCTGGGCGACATCGGCGCGCCGCGCGTAAAGCACGGTGGAATTCGTCACGTCCATGACCAGAGCGGAGGTGGACCGCAGCCGCGGTCCGTCTGCCACGGAGCCGACCAGGCGATGCCGGTGATGATGGGTGCCGGAGGAGTGCGCCTGGGAGGGAAGGCTCGCCAGCATCAAGGGGGCCAACCCAGCCCATACCAAAACCCGTGCTCGAATGTTCAACTTCCCAGGCCTCCCAAACCATGCACCTCCACCAGAGGCGCAGGCTTAGTATAGCCAAGCATGACGCATCGCGGGACGTGACGCGTGCCGGAATTTGACATCTCCGGGCGACAGTGTTGTGTGCAAGGTTGTAGGTAGAATCCACGGCATCGACCCATACCACTGAGCGAGCGGGGATCGAACGATGGCGATTCTGGGGTGGCGAGCTTGCCCGCCGTAAAGCGGCTGTCAAAGCGCACCGGGCGCCGCTCGCAGCCCGCGGCTCGCGATCGCAGCGCGCGCAGGCCCGGCAAGCGCGTGCGCCTGCAGAGCTTCTGGCCGGGGCGACGGGCTCGGCGGGCCTTTCGGCGTGCCCCGCCGCTTGTGCGGGCCGGACTTTCACTTGCGGCGCTCGCCAGCCTCGCGCTCGCCGTCAACTGGGTATATCAGGTCGTCCGCAAACCCTCCGAGCTGCTCTTTCCCGTGAGCGGGACGCTCTACAAGATGCCTTCCGAGACGTGGCGCGACTACGGACCGATCTTTCGAAGATATGCGACGAGCCTGGTGCGGCCCGAGCTCCTTGCAGCCCTCGCTCAGGTCGAGGGCTCCGGGAATCCCATCGTGCGCACGTACTGGCGCTGGGCCTGGGCTCGCAAGCCCTTCGAGTGGTACCGCCCCGCCTCGAGCGCCGTGGGGATGTACCAGATCACCGATGCAACGTTCGCCGAGGCCCGGCATTACTGCATCCGCGAGCACACCGTGATCGAGGACGGCCCGTGGGACAGCTGGCGGTCCTGCTGGCTGAATGGGCTGTACTTCCGGGTGATTCCGGCCCACGCCGTGGAGCTCACTGCGGCGTATCTGGACCGTCACGTGAGGCTGGTGTTGGCGGGGCTCGGGCGTACCGGCCGGTCGGCGACGCCGCACCAGAAGGAGCAGCTCGCCGCCGTGATCCACCTCTGCGGTGCAGCCGCGGGTGAGAGCTTTGCGCAACGCGGCTTCCGCTTCGTCGAGGGCCAGCGCTGCGGAGATCACGATCCGCGTGCGTATGTCGCGCGCGTGGAGCGGATGGATCAGGTGTTCGTGCGCTTGAGCGCCCAGGACGCGCCGGGCGTCGACGGCCTGATGCGCACGCCTTCAGGATAGGTATGCTCGCCTCCGATCCCTCCGGCACGCAAAAGGTCGCACGCTACATTCTGATCGCAGTGCTGGTCGCGCTGGGCGTATGGATGTTGCGCAGATTCCTGCCGGCACTGTGCTGGGCCGTGGTGCTCGCCATTGCCACCTCGGGACTCTACGACCGCTGGCTCGCGCGCTTTCGCGGCAAGCGGCGCGATGTATGGGCCGCCGCGACCTTCACGACCTTCGTCGGCGTGGTGCTCATCGTGCCGCTCATCTACGCTGCAGCGCTCGCGCTCAGCGAGGCGATCTCGCTCACGCGCTCGTTCATCGAGTCGGCACGCACCGGCCCGCCGGTGCTCCCGGGCTGGCTCGGTCAGATTCCAGGCGTCGAGGATTGGATCCGCACCGCGTGGGAGGATGCCTTCAGCGGCGCCGGGCCCGAGAGCGCGCTCACGCACGCGCGGCCGAGGCTGTTCGAATGGACGAGGCTCGTCGGCCTGCAACTCGAGCGGCGCACCGTGACGCTGGTGTTCACCCTGCTCACGCTGTTCTTCGTATGCCTGCACCGCAATCGGCTTCGCGAGGACGTTCTGCGCGCCGCGCAGCGCTTGTTCGGTCACGCGGTGGATCGGCTCCTGCACCGCGCGGTCCTTGCAATCCAGGCGACTGTCGACGGCATCGTCCTGGTGGCGGTGGCCGAGGGTGCATTGATGGGAGCGGTCTACGCCTTGGCCGGCGTGGGCCACCCGGTTCTCCTCGGCACGGTCACGGGTGTGTTCGCGATGGTCCCGTTCGCAGCGCCCGTGGTCTTCGGTCTCGTGGCCGTGGTGCTTGCTGCCCAGGGCTCGCTCGCTAGCGCCATCGCCGTGGCGGCCGCGGGCATGGTGGTGCTGTTCGTCGCGGACCATTTCGTGCGGCCCGCCATCATCGGCGGCGCAGCGCGGCTGCCATTCCTGTGGGTGCTGCTCGGGATCCTCGGAGGCATCGAATCCTTCGGTCTCCTCGGAATCTTTCTGGGGCCCGCGCTCATGGCAGCGCTCGTGGCGATCTGGCAGGGCTCGGTGGCTGAGATGCCGCCGCCGGAGGGCGGGGGTGGGGCGAGCGATCCGTAGCCCCGGGGCCGTGCAGGCCGGCTGCGGGCACGAATCGCGCTGCCGTGGATCGAAGCATCTGACAGCTTGCGCGCCGACGATCCTCGGCGTCACGATTCCAGCACCATGAGCGCATCCGCACGTTCCAACCCATCCAGCGGCGGCGCTGCGGTGTTGCCCGACCTGGAGGAGCTGCTGGTGCTGCGCGGCCTCGCTCAAGGACTCGCCATGCGTGCGCGACGCTCGGCCCGCATCCTTCCGGCCGGCGCGCATCACAGCTCCCAGCGCGGCCGCGGGCTCGAGTTCCAGGAGGTCCGCCCGTACGTCCCCGGAGACGACCCCCGCAGCATCGACTGGCGGGTGACGGCGCGGCGCGGTCGGGCACACACCAAGCTGTTCCGCGAGGAGCGCGAGCGCCCGGTATGGCTGCTCGTCGATCTGAGCCCGGCGATGTATTTCGGCACTCGAGGCCAGCTCAAGTCCGCGGTGGCGGTGCGAGCGGCGGCACTGCTCGCCTGGGTGTCGGTGCTCGGCAGCGACCGGGTGGGCGCGGTGATCTGCGCCGCAGGGGAGTGCCGGGTGCTGCCACCGCGCCTGCGCGAGGCCGGCGTGCTGCCACTGCTCGCCGCGCTCGTCGAGCTGCAGCCGCGCTCGCCGGGGGTCCCTCGGCCGCGCAGCCTCGAGTCGGCACTGGGGACGCTTGCGGGATTGGCCCGTGCCGGGAGCGTGATTCTCGCCGTGAGCGACTTCGCGGAGCTCGACTCCGCCGCGCATGCGCAATGGTCCGCCCTTCGAGCCCGCAGCGCTTGCCGGCTGTTCTGGGTGTGCGACCCCATCGAGGAACGGGCCCTGCCCAATGGTCGGTTTCGCGGCGGTCTGCCCGGTCGATTGCGCATCTTGGACGGGGCGCACGTGCGCGCACGCTGGCTCGAATCCTGGGGGCGCCGCAAGAGCGAGGTCGAGGCGCTCGCCCGGCTGCTCGCAGCTCCGCTCGTTCGGCTCGATACCAGCGCGCCCGTGCAGAGCCTGCTCGCACCGGAGCTGGCTCCCTCGGGGCCGATCGCATGAGCGACAGCTGGCTCACACAGCTCGCACCCGATAGAGCACCGCACGCGGTCGGCTGGTGGCCACCCGCGCCCGGCTGGTGGGCAGCCGCCCTGCTGGGGATCGTGCTCGGCGTAACACTCGCTGCGGCATGGAAATGGTGGAGCGCACCACACCGGCGCGGCCGCAGGGCTGCGCTTGCGGAGTTGCGGCGCATTCGCGCCGCGCGGGTTGCCGGGACGCCCGCGGCACGCGCGATCGAAAGCCTGCTGCGACGCTATGCCGTCATGCTGTACGGGCGCGAGCGTGTCGCGCGGCTCTCGGGGGCGGCGTGGCTTGCATTCGCAGGTGGTGCCGGCGGAGCACGGCTGGCGGGGGAGGCTGGTCGCAGCCTGCTCGCGGCCGCTTTTGCTGCGCACAGCGAGGCGGACCCGGCATCCTGGCTCGCGGCCGCCCGGCAGTTCATCCGAGCGGCTCGACCTCCGGAGGCGCGGCCGTGATTCGCTTCGCCTGGCCATGGATCGCGCTCCTCGCCCCGCTGCCGCTCATCTCCTACGCGTTGCGCCGGGCGGCCGAGCCCGCAGGAACCGCGCTCTATCTGCCCTTTGCGGAGCGGGTGGCGGAGGGCACGGGGACGCCGGCCGCGGCGCGCCGTGCCAGGCGCGCGCTCTATGCGCTCATCTGGATCCTGCTCCTCATTGCGGCGATGCGTCCGCAGTGGATCGGCGCACCGGTGCCGGCCCCGACGAGCGGCCGCGGTGTGCTGCTTGCCGTGGATGTGTCTGGATCGATGGCGATTCAGGACATGGCCGGAGGCCAGAGCCGGCTCCAGGTGGTGCAGGAGGTGGCCGGACGTTTCATCGACGAGCGGCGCGGCGATCGCGTCGGCCTCATCCTCTTCGGCACTCGACCCTATCTTCAGGCGCCGCTCACGGCGGATCTGGAGACCGTGCATCGCTTTCTCGATGACGCCGTCGTGGGGGTCGCAGGTACGGAGACCGCCATCGGCGATGCAATCGGGCTTGCGATCAAGCGACTGCGCGCCGAGGACGGCTCGGGAAGCTTCGTGCGCCAGACCGTCATGGTGCTGCTCACCGACGGCCAGAACGACGCCGGCGTGACAACTCCGCTCGATGCCGCCCACATGGCGGCCGACACCGGCTTGCGCATCTACACCATCGGTGTCGGCGCGGCCTCGGGCTCGGGGCTCTACGGCCTCTCGGCCGGCAACACCGACCTCGACGAGGGCACGCTCAAGGCGATCGCCCAGACAACCGGTGGAGCATACTTCCGCGCCACCGATGCCGCGGCGCTCGAGGATGTCTATCAGCGCATCGAGGATCTGGAGCCCACGCGCGGGCGGGAGCAATGGCTGCGCCCACGGGTCGAGTGGTTCAGCTGGCCGCTTGCCCTGGCGCTGCTGCTCAGCATCCCGGCCGCATATCTCGGAGCGGATGCGTGGACCTGAGCGCGCTGCACGCCCTGCACGCCCTGCACTTCTTGCATCCGCAGTGTCTGCTCGCTCTGCCGGTCCTGCTGCTGCTGGTCGCCTGGGGAATGCGGCGCAGGCGCGGCAGCGATGCGGCCTGGTCGCGCGTGGTGGATGCGCAGCTGCTGCCTTTGCTGCGCTTGAGCACGGCGCGCGGGACGCGCTCGGCCTGGATCCTGATCGGCAGCGCGTGGCTGCTGGCGCTCATTGCCCTGGCCGGTCCGACCTGGGAACGCGTGACGACACCGGGCTATCGCCTCCCCGGCGCGTGGGTCATCCTGCTCGACCTGTCGCCCTCGATGGGGGCCGCGGACGTGATGCCCGATCGTGCGACCCGAGCCCGCTATGCGATCACCGATCTGCTTGGCGCGGCCAAGGATGCTCGCGTCGCGCTCGTCGCCTTCGCCGGAGAACCCTATACCGTCACTCCGTTGACGACCGATGTCGCCACCATTCGTACGCTGCTGCAGCCGCTCTCGCCGCAGCTGATGCCCGAAACGGGCCATGAGCTGGCGCCGGCTCTGGTCGAGGCCGCCCGGCTGCTGCGGGCGGGCAATGCCGCTGGCGGTCAGGTGATCGTTCTGGCGGACGGGTTCGATGACGAGGACCGCGCGCTGGCCGTGAGCCGGACTCTCAAACATCAGGGGCTCACCATTCACGTGGTTGGCATCGGCACCGCCAGCGGCGCGCCGGAGCGCGACGCGAGCGGCGGCTTCGTGCGCGACGAGCGCGGCAACATCCTCGTCACGCGCATGCAGTCCGACCTGCTGGAGCGGCTGGCCGGATCCACCGGTGGGCGCTTCGTCACCTTGAGTGGCTTGCAGGATCTGATCGGGACGCTCGAGAAAGCCGGGCCGCCGAATCTGGATGCCGCAGACACACCGCTCGATGTAAGGGTGGCAAGCTGGCGCAACGATGGGATCTGGCTGGTGCCGCCTCTGCTCATTCTCGCGGCGTTGCTGGCACGCAAGGGATGGATCTGAGATGCCGGCGCGCGATCGGGGTCCGTCGAGCCTGCTTCTCATCTCGGTGTGCCTGTGTGCCGCGGTTCCGCCTGCCGTCGCGCTCGATTGGTCGGACCTGTGGATCACGCCCCAGCAGCGCGCGCAGCGGCTGCTCGATTCGGGGCATCCACGCGAGGCGGCGCGACTGTTCAACGATGCGCGCCGTCGCGCCTATGCCGAGCTCGAGGCTGGAGACTATGCGCAAGCGGCTCGCGAGCTGCGCCCGTTCGGCGATGTGAGCTCCGAGTACAACCGGGGCAACGCATTGGCGCGCCAGGGTGATCTGCATGGCGCGCTGGCCTCCTACAGCGCAGCTCTCGCGCAGGCACCCGATGACGCTGACGTGCGCCACAACCGGGATCTGGTGGCTCGGGCGCTCGCGCAGCACTCAGCCGCGAGCGGCGCGCCCCAGTCAGGCGCCGGAGCGCAAAACAAGGGTGAGGACTCGCAGAGCGGCGGCTCGCCACGCCCGGACGGCCAAGGCAGTACCGGCAGTCAGCCGGGCTCACCCACGGGGACACAGAAAAGCGGTGCATCGACCGGTGCGGCAACCCCGGGCGATGAGACTCTACAGGCCAGCCGCGATGCTGCGCTCGCCGCCGAGCTGCAGCGCGCCGGAAAGGGGCGGCCGCACCCCGGAAAGGGCGCAACCGGACAGGCGCGTGCAACGGCCCCGGGCGCCGATCTCGCCGCGCAGGGCGCCGCTGCGAGCGACGCGTGGCCTCCGCCGCAATCCGAGCAGACGCTCGCCCTGGAGCAGTGGTTGCGGCGGATCCCGGAGGACCCGGGTGGACTGCTCCGGAGGAAGTTCTTGATCGAGCACATCGAGAGGCAACAGGCCCAAGGGCCTTGAAGGGAGATCTTCGATGCGGGCTCACGGCGCGAGATTGCTGATGCTGCTTCTCACGAGTGCCTGGGCACTGCGAGCAGTCGGCGCGCCCTCGCCGGTCTTCATCGAGACGGAGGTCGCCCCGCGTGACCCGTACGTTCAGGCCGCCGCACGGGTCACCGTCCGCGTGTACAGCGCAAGGGTCCTCTACCGCTCGGATCTGGATCTGCCGGCGCCCCCCGATGCGCTCGTGCGTCAGCTCGGCGGGGACGACCACGGGACGGCAAGGCGCGAAAACCGGACCTACGACGTGCTCACGCGCCGGTACCTCGTCTTCGCACAGCGCAGCGGAAAACTCACTCTTCCGGGTGCACTCCTCAGCGCACAGATCCTCACGGCGGCGGGCCGGTCCAGCCCCTTCAACAACGACCCCTCCAGTGCGCCGCTCGGCGGCTCGACCTATGCCTACGGTGCGCTTTCGGTGGCCGTCGAGCCGCTGATGCTCCGCGGCGATTCGATCGTGCTGGATGTCCGGCCACGACCGGCGGGCGGTCTGAGCAGCTACTGGATGCCGGCGCGGCAGGTGAGCGTGACGAGCGCCTGGCATCCCGAGTCCTCCGAGGCACGGGTGGGCGATGCGCTCACGCTCAACCTCGCGGTGCAAGCGGACGGACTTCCCGCCGAGCAGCTGCCCGACCTCTCGGCCCTTCTGAGCGTGCCTGCCGGTCTGAAGGCCTACCCGGACGAGCCGAAGCTCGAGAACGCCAATCGCGATGACAGCCTGGTCGGCCGGCGCGAGCAGAACATTGCGCTGATTGCCGATCAGCCCGGGCGTTTCACGCTGCCCGCGCTCAAGCTTCGCTGGTGGGATACGGCGCGCAATCGCCCCGAGGAGGTGACCGTCCCGGCGAAGACACTCGTGGTGCTGCCGCCCGTTGCGGCATCAACAGCGCTCCCACGAGCCGTCTCACCCGGCCCGGGAGGGCCCGGCGCGATCCGCTGGGCAGTCGGAGATCCCTGGCGCTGGGTGAGCTTGGGTCTTGCGCTGGCATGGCTTGCGACACTGGCCATCGGATACGGGGCGCGCGCGCGCCCGCGAAGCCCCGCACCCCCCGTGCCGGGCCCGAGCGCCTCGCGCTGCCGCGCGCGGTTCCTCGATGCGTGCCGTGCGAATGATGCGCGCGCCGCGCGTCGACATCTGCTTGCGTGGGCCGGCGCGACCTTGCCCAGCGCACCCGCGGGCCTGAACGGCATGGCACGGTTGAGCGGCAATGCAGAGCTCGTGCGGTTGCTTCGAGACCTCGATCGTGCCTGCTATGCCGGCGGCCCGTGGCAAGGCGGGCCGCTCGCGCGAGCGCTGCACTCGCTGCCGCCGCCGCAGCACGGCTCGCCTCCTCGGAGCTCGTCGCTCGCTCCGCTTTACCGCTGAAGCGCGCGCCGCAGGTGCCGCTGCTACGATACTCAGGCCGGCATGCGCGGCAGTGGTGTGGCTTGCGTGAAGGGGATTCAATGGCGCTGAAGTTCTCGATCATGGTGGTACTTGCCCTGGGCGCAGGCGCGCAGTCGGTGTGCGCGGCAAACGATGCGCCGCCAGCGGACGCGCAGCTGAGCTACCCGGCGGCCATGCGCGGTGATCACGTCGATCATTATCACGGCGTCGCAGTTCCCGATCCGTATCGCTGGATGGAAGACATCGACGCACCGGCAACGCGCGCGTGGGTCGAGGCGGAAGCGAAGCTCTCGCGCAGCTACCTCGATGCGATTCCCGATCGGGGCGCGATCGCCGACCGCCTGAAGCAGATGTGGAACTACGAGCGCTGGAGTCCACCCGAGCACTACGGTCGCTACTGGTTCTACGGTCACAACGACGGCTTGCAGAATCAGTCGGTCATCTTCGTGACCACGAGTCCCGAGGAGACCCCGGCGCGGGTGCTGCTCGATCCGAACACGCTGTCGAAGGACGGTACGGTTGCGTTGCGCGAGACGGCGGCGAGCGATGACGGCCGGCTGTTTGCGTACGCCCTTTCAGAGGCGGGCTCGGACTGGCAGGTCTGGAGGATCCGCGACGTTGCGACCGGCAAGGATCTGCCGGATCGGCTCGAGTGGTCCAAGGCGGGCGGCGCGAGCTGGCGCCGGGACGATTCCGGGTTCTATTACACCCGTTACGACGCCCCCAAGCCGGGCGCGGCGCTCAAGGCGGCCAATCAGTATCAGAAGCTGTATTTTCACCGCCTGGGCACGGCGCAAAGCGATGATGTGCTGGTGTACACGCGGCGCGACGATCCGGATTGGTTCGTGAGCGGCCAGGTGACCGACGACGGACGCTTCCTCGTCATCCAGGCGAACCATGGCGATGAGGTGCAGAACACGCTGCTGGTGCAGGACCTGTCGCGCCCGGGCACAAGGCCGGTGCCGATCATCACGCAACCTACCGCCGTGTACAGCTTCATCGGCAACATTGGCACGACGTTTTACGTGCTGACCGACGCCGGGGCTCCGCGCTATCGCATCCTCGCGTTCGACTTCGAGCATCCGGCGCGCAACCTCTGGCGAACGGTCGTGCCAGAGCGCTCGGCAACACTCGACTCCGCCACGCTGGTCGCGCGCGAGCTGATCGGCCAGTACCTCAAGGACGCACACAGCGAGGTGCGGCGCTACTCCCCGAGCGGCAAGCTCCTCGGCGAGGTGAGTCTCGAGGGCCTGGGAACCGCGAGCGGCTTCGAAGGCCACCTCGGCGACACGACGACCTACTACGGTTACAGCAGCTTCACGCGGCCCCCGAGCATCTATCGGCTGAACCTCGCAACCGGTGCCAGCTCTCTGTGGCGCCAGCCGTTCGTCGGTGGATTCACGCCGGCCGACTACCAGTCCCAGGAGGTCTTCTACACCAGCAAGGACGGCACGCGCGTGCCAATGTACATCGTCTCGCGACAAGGCACGAAGCCTGACGGGTCGAATCCCACGCAGCTCTATGGCTATGGGGGATTCAATATCTCCATGGAGCCCGCCTTCTCACCCGCCGTGGCCGGCTGGCTGCAGCTCGGGGGAGTGTTCGCGATGGCGAATCTGCGCGGGGGTGGGGAGTACGGCCGCGCATGGCATGAAGCTGGAATGAAGACACACAAGCAGAATGTGTTCGACGATTTCATCGCCGCCGCGCAGTACCTGATCGGCCAGCGCTGGACGAGCCCGCAGCGACTTGCGATCCGCGGGGGCTCCAACGGGGGACTGCTGATCGGAGCGACCGAGGAGCAGCACCCGGAGCTGTTCGCCGCAGCCGTGGCGCAGGTGGGTGTCATGGACATGCTGCGGTTCCGCGACTTCACCGTCGGCAAAGGCTGGGAGTCCGATTACGGCTCGGTGGACAATCCGGCGGAGTTTCGTGCGCTGCTGGCGTACTCGCCGCTGCAGAACGTCAGGCCGGGCGTGAGCTATCCGCCGACTCTCATCACGACCGCGGACCACGACGATCGGGTATTCCCCGCGCATAGCTTCAAATTCGCAGCCGCCATGCAGCACGCCGATCCTCACGGCCGGCCGATCCTGCTGCTCGTCGAGAGCCGCGCGGGACACGGCTCGGGCATGCCCACCGCAAAGCAGATCGAGCTCACTGCGGACATGTACGCGTTCATGCTCAATGCGATGGGACTTGCAGCCGGTTCGCATCGATGAGCGCGCCCGCTCAACGCGGCTCCGGCCCGGCGTGGGCCATTGCCATCCACGGCGGGGCCGGGGCACTTCCGGGTGACCTGCCGCTCGCCGAGCTCCAGCAGATTCGCGATGCATTGCAGGCGGCGCTCGTGGCCGGAAGCTCGGTGCTCGGCTGCGGCGGTGCCAGCCTCGATGCCGTGCAAAGCGCCGTGCGCGTGATGGAGAGCTCGGGCGTACTCAACGCCGGGCGCGGCGCGGTGCTCAACCACGAGGGGCTCGCAGAGCTCGATGCGGCGCTCATGGACGGCCGGGACCGCAGGGTCGGGGCGGTGGGTGCGATTCGCCACATCGCCAACCCGATCGACCTGGCGCGTGCGGTGCTCGATCACGGCGCGCACGTCATGCTGGTCGGAGCCGGGGCAGAGCAGTTCGCTCGCGAGCGGGGCTTTGCCTTGCAACCCGACGGCTACTTCATCACCGCGCGTCGTCAGAGAGAGCTCGAGCGGGCGCTGCGAGCCGGACAGCGCGTCCCGGGCGAGCGCGCCGCTCCCGTCTCGACGGATCCCCAAGGCACCGTGGGTGCGGTGGCGCTCGATGTGCGCGGCGACCTCGCCGCGGCCACCTCCACGGGCGGCATCACCAACAAGCACAGCGGACGCATCGGTGACTCCCCGATCATCGGTGCAGGCACGCTCGCGGAGAATGGCGTGTGTGCCATCTCCGCGACCGGACACGGGGAATGGCTTCTGCGCTTGACGGTTGCGAGCGATGTGTGGGCGCGCGTGAAGTATCAGGGTAAGAGCATCGACAGCGCCGCCCGCGAGGTGATCCAGGCGCTCGGGGCCGCCGGCGGTGAGGGCGGCCTCATCGCCATCGACGGCAGCGGTACCGTCGCAATGCCCTATTGCTCGCCCACGCTCATTCGCGGGCAGGCGAGCTCCGAGCGCAGCCCGGAGGTGATCGTCGAGGTGACGGCAAGAGCCTCGCGCCAGTCGGCGCACATCTAAAGTCCGGGGCGCATTCCGGTCAAAGCTCGAGCCCCGCAAGCGCACTCGCGCAGGGCTGCTCGACTTTCAGTGTCAGCAGCGGATCGGCGCGTGTTCGGCCGAGATTCACCGCAGCGATCGGTTTGCCCGCCTGCGCCGCTGCGTGCGCAAAGCGGTAGCCCGAGTAGACCATGAGGGATGAGCCAACCACGAGCATCGCCGCCGCACGCTCGAGCGCCTGCATTGCCGCCGCGACGCGCCCGGGCGGAACGCGCTCACCGAAGAACACCACATCGGGCTTCAACACCCCGGCACAACGCGCGCACGCCGGAACATCGAAGCTCGAGAAGTCGCTCCGCTCCAGGTCTGCATCGCCATCGGGTGCATGCGGTGCGTCGAGCTCCCGCCACGCCGGATTGCGACGCAGGAGCTCGAGCTGCAGCGCCTCGCGCTCGAGAGTCTCCCCGCACCCCATGCAGCGCACGCAATCGAGGCGCCCGTGCAGATCGATCACCTGTGTGCTTCCGGCCGCCTGATGTAGCCCGTCCACATTTTGCGTGACCAGGCACTCGATACGGCCCGATCGCTGCAGTCGGGCGAGCGCATGGTGCGCATCGTTGGGACGTGCGAGGCGAAAGCGCCGCCACCCGGCGAGGCTGCGCGCCCAGTACCTCCGGCGCGCGAGCGGATCGCCGAGAAATGTCTCGAGCATGATGGGGCGCGCGCGCTTCCAGTCGCCATCGGCGTTGCGATAGTCGGGAATGCCCGATGCGGTGCTGCAACCGGCGCCGGTGAGAACGAACAGCCGATCATGGCGGCGCACGAAGGCCCGCAGCGCCATCGCGTCGTGCATTGCCGATTGAGCGGGCGCGCCTGGGGCGACGTGCACGTGCTCGCCCAGTGCGGCGCTCACGCGCTGCCCTTCGCCGCTGCCACGCGTGCAAAGTCGGGCTTGGTCGCCGTGAGGATCTGGAGAATGGCCTGACGATCGCCCGGGCTGAGCTGGGAGCTTGCCGTGCTTGTATCGCGGCCGCTCAAAATCGCGATGAATCGGTCGTACACATAGTGTTTGGCGTAGTCGGGCAGGGCGTCGAATGCGGGGGAATACACGAGATAGCTCAACGGATACTTGAACAGGCGCGTCTGCAGATCGAGCTCGCGCAGCGATCGTCCGGCGCCATCACGCGGACCGCGAGACTGAAACCAGCGATCGAAACCGGAGTTGCCCGTGATCTTGCCGGTGAAGCGCGCGGCATCCACGAACAGCATCGCATCGACCAGGTCGTCCAGGAAGGGCTTGAGCCGCGCGCGCGTCTTGGCGGGTGGCGCGGCCGCGCGTTGGCCAGCAAGCGCGTTGCGTACCTCGAAGCTCACGCGCGTGATCGCGTTCTGCACGTCAACCTGATGTTGCAGGACGAGCAGCGCCACGATATCGCTCTTGTCGGTGAGGTACGGCCGCGTGTCGAACAGTCCCTGCAGCGTGTCGAGGTTTCCCCGCCTGACCTGATCGAGATGGATGAGCTCCTCGACGTTGTGGACGAGAATGTTGCCAAGGTGCACCTGGCTGCCCGACTGGCCCGTGACGTACCAGCCACCCCAGCGATACTTGAGCTCGGTCTGATCGCTCGTGATGATCTGCCCTTCGTGCGTCAGCTGGTTGCCGTGCGTGTCCACGTAGGTGGACATCAGCAGGAACCGCGGCACACCGCCACCGGAGAGCTCGTAAGTGTCGTGGCAGGAGAGGCACTCGATGCTCAGACGCTGAAGGTGCGGTGCGGGGCCGGTGCCGTTGCGCAGCACATAGAACACCTGCCCGAGCTTTGCGTCCATGGCGGCGAGCTCGATGTTATCGCCCCCTTGCACCCAGGCCACGTAGGTATCGTCGTTGAAATAGATGGCGCGAGGCGTGGCCGCGGAGATCCGGCCGACCTGCAGGCTGGTCTTGGAGTACACCAGGGTCTGGGAGCTGGGATCTATCGAGAGCGCCGCGAGGAGTGAGTCGAGGTAGCCGCGCGGTGGACGAAATTCGAGCTTCACCTCGCCACGATCGAGCCGGCCTTGCAGCCGAGCGATGGCGTTGTCCCGCGGCGTCCGCTCGTAATGGATGACCGGGTACTCCCGGTCGTAAGGAAGGGTCGTCGGAGGCGCACCGAATGCGGCAGAGTTCGAGCTGGTCGGGGCCGTCTCGGGGGAGGGTGGGTGACCTGCGGCGAGCGCGGCCGACCCCACCGCGGCCGCGCTCGCGAGAGCCGCTGCAGCGATGAGCGATGCGCACCAGTTGCGCGCTTGCCCGAGAGATCGACCGATTGCAACCCGATCCATGTGTGAGGCGCAAGTGTAGCAGCGCTCAACCATCGTGAGCGCGGAGCCGATGTCCTAAAATGCGAGCTGCTACCGCCACGGTTCGGAGACGAGCGTGCCTTCCACACCTCTCAAGCTGCTCTCCTCGATGGCCGCTCGCGAGGTACTTCGCGACCTCATCGAGCGATATAGGCTTTCCAGCGGTCAGATCGTCAATGCCGAGGCAGCCGGCGGAGTGGACGTGGCCAAGCGGGTGCGCGCGGGGGAGGCGGTCGATGTCGTGGTCCTGGCCCGCAACGCGATCGACCAGCTGATCGCGGAGGCCAAGCTGCTCGAGGGCAGCCGCGTGGACCTCGCAAGGTCAGGCGTGGCGATTGCCGTGCGCACCGGCGCAGCGAAGCCCGACATTGCGAGCGAGGCCGCCGTGAGGCAGGCGGTGCTCGGCGCGAAGAGCCTGAGCTATTCAACGGGACCCAGCGGGGTCCACCTGGAGAAGCTCTTCGAGCGCTGGGGCATTCTCGATCAGGTCCGTCCGCGCATCGTTGTCCCCGCCCCCGGAGTGCCTGTCGGATCGCTGGTGGCCAGCGGCAAGGCCGAGCTTGGGTTCCAGCAGCTGAGCGAGCTCATGGGGGTGGCAGGCCTCGAGGTTCTCGGCCCGCTGCCCGCAGCCATCCAGAGCATCACCACGTTCTCCGGAGGGATCTCGGTCGCCAGCAGCACCCCGGAGGCGGCTCGCGCGCTGCTCGACTACATGGCGTCCTCTGCCGGGCACGACGTGAAGCGCCGCTACGGGATGGAGGCTGCCTGAGCACAGCGCGCGTGACTACATCGAGCGTGGCGGTTGCGGCATCATGGCGGCCCCGATCGGAGGAGCAATGAAGACAACCATGAGACTCTCACGACCCTGGGTCGGCGGCGCGGTGATTCTGGCGGGAATTGCGACGCTACTGCTCTTCGGCAAAGCATCCATGGGCTTCTCTCAAACCGAGGTTGCCCCGGCCCCGACCGCCCCGGCACGCTCCCCCGTCTTCTCCCCGAGCATGGGGGACCTCATGACGATGCTCGTTCAGCCTCGACACATCAAGCTTGCGTTGGCCGGGAAGGCGCAGAACTGGGTCTATGCGAGCTACGAGCTCAGTGAGCTGCGCAATGCCTTCGGGAGAATCTCACATACCATCCCCACCTACCGCACGTGGGACACCGCGCAGATGATCGCCGCATTGATGCAAACGCCGCTCAACTCGCTCGATCACGCGATCATTGCGGCCGACGCCGACAAGTTCGCAAGCGCATACACCGAGCTGACCGCGGCGTGCAATGCGTGCCATGCAACCGAGCAGCATCCGATGATCCTCATCAAGCCTCCCACGGGCTCGATGTTTCCCGATCAGGAGTTCCGCAAGAAGCCTGGATGAGGCACGCATCCACGCTCAGCCGGTCTGCCAGGCCGGCCGAAACGTCCTGGCTCGTTCACGGGCGAGCTTGCGGGCGGCGGTGTCCTTGGTGAGATGTGCCACGCGAGAGAAGAAGTCATCATGGGTGCGCGTACTGCCGACGTGAATGATCGCGCTGTGCTCCAGATCGTGGGCGAGCACATCGAGCGCGCGCTTGAGCGTATCTCCATCGAGTGAGCCGAGCACGTCATCGAAGATCACCCAGGCCGGTGCATGCAGCACGATACGCGCAAAGGTGAGCGCCTCTTGCTCATCGGCGCTCAGGGACTGATCCCAGCGGCCGGACTGGTCGAGCATCGGCACAAGCCGATCGAGTCCGACGCGCGTGAGGGCTCGCGCGAACGCTGCAGCCTTGAAGCTCTTCACGTCTCCGGGGTATGCGAGCACTTCGCGAAGTGTTCCGGGGGACACGTACGGCGTGCGCGGTACATACAGAATGCTCTCACCCCTGGGGCGCACGATGCGCCCCGACCCCCACGGCCAGAGCCCCGCCAGGGCGCGGAAGAACAGGGTCTTTCCTGCGCCGTGGTCGCCCATGATGAGGACTCGCTCGCCTGCGCTCACCTCGAGGCGCTTCTCGTCCAGCCTGGTGCAGCCCGCCTCGGAGGAGATCTCCAAGTGCTCCAGCTGCATCTTCCCGGGCGCACCGTCCACGATGGCGATGCGGCCTTCCACCCCGTGCAGCTCGTCGGTCGTGATCACCGCGCGGCGGAACATCGCAACCCTGAGCAGCGTCGCGCGCCAATCGGCGATGGTGCTGAAGTTGTCCACGAACCAGCGCAGCGAGGACTGCACCTGGTTGAAGGCTCCGGCCGCCATCATGAGACCGCCGAAGGAGAGCTGCCCGGAGAAATAGAGCGGAGCTGCGGCGATGATCGGTGCCACGAGCGTGAACCATCCGTAGCCGGCCGTGACCCAGGTGAGCTCGGTCAGACCGGTGACGATCGCGCGCATCGCGACGAGCACTCGTGCAAGGTCGAGCTCGAGGCGGCGCGCGGCGTCCGCCTCGCCCCCACCCAGGGTGATGGCGTCGATGTGCTCGTTCACGCGGACCAGCGAGAAGCGTAGATCGGCCTCGCGCGCATAGCGCTCGGCATTGCGAGCGACCAGGCTGCGACCCGCCCAGTACGTGAGCAGCGAGGCCGAGGCTGCATAGATCACCGCGGCCCACACCATGTAGCCGGACAGCGGGATCGTATGCCCGGCGATGTGCGCATCGAACGAGCTCGAGATGTTCCAGAGCACCCCCACGAACGCGGCGAGCAGCACGGAGGCCTGTGCAAGTCCGATGCCGAGATCGGAGGAGAGCTCGGTCAGGTGACGCGTGTCCTCGTGCATGCGCTGATCGGGATTGATGCCGATCGGGCCCGCATGCGCCACGCGGAAGGCTCGGCGCGGCTGCATCCAGTTCTCGATCAGGTCGTGCGCAAGTCCCTCGCGCAGCTTGACCTTCAGCATCTCGCCGATCCATTTCTGCGCGACGTTCAGGACGAGCAGCACTCCGGCGATCAACGCGAATACCCCGAGCTGCGCGGCGAACTCCCCGAACTCGCGGTGCGCCAGAGCATCGTAGAACGGCCGGTTCCAGCGATTGAGGCGAATCTGCCCGTAGGCGGTCGCAACGATCACAATGAAGACAGCGGCACCGAGCATGAGCAGCGTGTTGCGCACCGGAGAGCTCCATAGCGCCCGCCACATGCCGCGCAGCTGAAATACGAGGCCTGCGTGGGCGGCCTCGTCAACGCTGGAGGCGTCGGGGACCGCTTTTGCCGATCGATCTGTCATGCGTCTCACCTTGGCACGCTCACCCGGAGGCGTATCCGGCGGGCAGAGCATCGTAAACCATACGGCCGCGCTTCATGCAGGGATGGCCGTGCGGTGGTACCGCGCAGGGGGCCATGGCATATTGGTTCGCGCCCGCCCAGCAAATCTCTCCCGGAGCGCCCGATGCCACAGGTCCTCTCCACCCAGCTGCTGCAACGCATGGATGCCTACTGGCGAGCGGCCAATTACCTGGCCGTGGGACAGATCTATCTGTATGACAATCCGCTTCTGCGCCGGCCGCTCGCAACAGAGCACATCAAGCCGCGGCTGCTCGGGCACTGGGGCACCACACCGGGACAGAATTTCATCTACGTGCATCTCAACAGGATCATCAAGGAACACGATTCGGACATGATCTACATCTGCGGTCCGGGTCACGGTGGGCCGGCGGTGGTTGCGAATACCTATCTCGAGGGCACCTACAGCGAGCTCTACCCGGATGTGTGCCAGGACGAGGCCGGGATGAAGCGCCTGTTCATGCAATTCTCGTTTCCCGGGGGCATTCCGAGTCATGCGGCACCCGAGACCCCCGGCTCGATCCACGAGGGCGGGGAGCTCGGCTACTCGTTGAGTCACGCCTTTGGCGCTGCCTTCGACAACCCCGATCTGATCGTCGCATGCGTCATCGGCGACGGCGAGGCGGAAACCGGCCCGCTCGCGACCGGCTGGCACGGCAACAAGTTCTTGAACCCCGCAACCGATGGGGCGGTGCTGCCGATCCTGCACCTGAACGGCTACAAGATCGCCAATCCCACGATCTTTGCACGCATCGACCGGGAGGAGCTCGAAGCCTTTCTGCGCGGCTGCGGCTACCAGCCGTACTTCGTGGCCGGAGATGATCCGGCGAGCATGCATCGGTTGATGGCGGAGACGCTCGATCGGGTGATCGAAGCGATCCGGGGCATCCAGGTCGAGGCGCGCACGAACGGCTTCAAAGCGCGTCCGGTCTGGCCCATGATCGTTCTGCAGACCCCCAAGGGCTGGACCGGGCCGAAAGTCGTGGACGGACTGCCCGTGGAAGGCACCTTCCGCGCACATCAGGTTCCGCTCGCGCAGGTGCGCACCAACCCGGAGCATCTGCGGCTTCTGGAAAGCTGGATGCGCAGCTACCGCCCGGAGGAGCTGTTCGATGCAAGCGGAAGATTGCAGTCCGAGCTCGCCGAGCTTGCGCCGCTAGGCACGCGGCGCATGGGGGCGAACCCGCACGCCAACGGCGGCATGCTGCTGCGGGATCTGAGGATGCCGGACTTTCGCGAGTACGCACTCGCGCTGGCGGCCCCAGGGGAAGTGCAGGCCGAGGACACCCGGATCCTCGGGCGCTTCCTCCGCGATGTGATCAAGCTGAACCAGAAACCGCGCAACTTCAGGCTCTTCGGGCCCGACGAGACCGAATCCAACCGCCTGAGCGCCGTGTTCGAGGCGACCGAGCGACAGTGGACGGCGCAGGTGCGCCCCGGCGATGAGCATCTGGCACCCACCGGCAGCGTGATGGAGGTGCTGAGCGAGCATCAGTGCGAGGGCTGGCTCGAGGGGTATCTCCTGACCGGCCGACACGGCCTGCTCAACTCGTACGAGGCGTTCATTCACATCGTCGACTCCATGTTCAATCAGCACGCGAAGTGGCTCAACGTCACCCGGCAGATTCCCTGGCGCCGGCCGATCGCCTCGCTCAACTATCTGCTGAGCTCACACGTCTGGCGGCAGGACCACAACGGCTTCACGCACCAGGATCCGGGGTTCATCGATGTGGTCGTGAACAAGAAAGCGGACGTGATCCGCATCTACCTGCCGCCCGATGCCAACTGCCTGCTGTCGGTGACGGATCACTGCCTGCGCAGCCGCCATTACGTGAACGTCATCGTCGCCGGCAAGCATCCGGCACCTCAATGGCTCGACATGTCGAGTGCGATCAAGCACTGCACTGCGGGCATCGGGATCTGGGAGTGGGCGAGCAACGATGCGGGCAGCGAGCCGGACGTCGTGCTGGGTTGTGCGGGGGATGTGCCCACGCTCGAGACCCTCGCGGCCGTGAAGCTGCTGCATCACCACTTCCCCGCCCTGAAGGTGAGGGTGGTCAATGTCGTGGACCTCATGAAGCTGCAGCCTGCGAGCGAGCACCCGCACGGCTTGAGCGATGCGGATTTCGATGCCATCTTCACCCGCAATACTCCCATCATTTTTGCGTTCCACGGATATCCGTGGCTCATCCATCGTTTGACATACCGGCGGACGAATCACGGCAACCTGCACGTGCGCGGATACAAGGAGGAGGGGACGATCACCACGCCGTTCGACATGGCGGTCCTCAACGACATGGATCGCTTTCACCTGGTGGGCGATGTGATCGATCGGGTACCGCAGTTGCAGACAAAAGGTGCGTACGTGAAACAAGCGCTGCGCGACAAGCTCATCGAGCATCGCGAATACATCCGCAGGTGCGGTGAGGATCTGCCGGAGATCCGCGACTGGCGGTGGCACGCCTGAGCGTGCGAGGTTCCAAGGGTTTGAAAGCGCAGGAGACTCGAGCATGAGCGTGAGCGCGTTGGCGGGTGAGCCTGCACCCGCGTCGCTCCTGGTCAATGTGCCGCGGCTGGTCACGGCGTACTTCACCGAGGTGCCTGATCCCTCGGTGCCGGAGCAGCGCGTTGCATTCGGCACCTCCGGCCACCGGGGCAGCTCGCTGCAACGCAGCTTCAACGAGCGTCACATCCTCGCCGTGACGCAAGCCATCTGCGAGCACCGTCGGCAGGAGGGCATCGACGGACCGTTGTTCCTCGGGATGGATACCCACGCGCTCTCGGAGCCCGCGTTCGCGAGCGCGCTCGAGGTGCTGGCAGCGAACGGTGTGCAGGTCATGATCTCCGAGGGCACCGCTTACACACCGACGCCTGCCGTCTCTCAGGCCATCCTCGTCTACAACCGGGGGCGCGACGGCCACCTTGCCGACGGCATCGTCATCACGCCCTCCCACAACCCTCCCGACAGCGGCGGCTTCAAGTACAACCCGCCGAACGGCGGCCCGGCCGACGTGGCGATCACCTCGCGCATCGAGCGCCGCGCAAACGAGTTGCTGGCGGGTGGCGCCGCCGATGAGGTGAGAAGAATTCCGTTCGAGCGTGCCTTGCGCAGTGCCACGACGCGCCGGTGGAATTTCCTTGAAGCCTATGTGCGCGACCTGGAGTCGGTGCTCGACATGCAGGCCATCCGAGCGTCGGGCATCCGTCTGGGCGTCGATCCACTGGGCGGTGCGGGAGTGGATTACTGGCCGGCGATCGCCGGGCGCTACGGCCTCGCGCTCACCATCACGAACGATGCGGTCGATCCGACCTTTCGCTTCATGACGGTGGACTGGGATGGACGCATCCGCATGGATCCGTCCTCGACCTATGCGATGCGGCGGCTGGTGGGCCTGAAGGATCGCTTCGACATCGCCTTTGCCTGCGACACCGATCACGACCGTCACGGCGTCGTCAGCCGCAGCGGCGGCCTGTTGCCGCCGAATCACTATCTCGCGGCGGCGGCGGCCTACCTCTTTCGCAACCGCCCAGAGTGGCCGGGGCGGTCCGCGATCGGCAAGACGATCGTCTCGAGCATGATGCTCGATCGCGTGGCGACTTCGCTCGGGCGCCGGCTCTACGAGACTCCTGTCGGATTCAAATGGTTCGTGGCAGGCTTGCTCGATGGGTCGCTCGGGTTTGCCGGTGAGGAGAGTGCCGGCGCCTCTCTTCTGCGCCGGGACGGGACGGTCTGGAGCACCGACAAGGATGGGATCGCGCTCGCGCTGCTTGCGGCAGAGATCACGGCGCGCGGCGGTCGTGACCCTGCCGAGCTGTATCAATCACTCACGCGCGAGCTGGGCGATCCCGCCTACGAGCGCGTGGATGCCCCCGCGACTCCCGAGCAGAAACAGGCTCTCTCGCGACTCACGGGTGAGCAGATCCAGCGCACCGAGCTTGCGGGCGAGCGAATCGAGCAGATCCTCACCCGAGCCCCCGCCAACGGGGCTGCGATCGGTGGAGTGAAGGTCATCACCGCGAATGGCTGGTTCGCTGCGCGCCCCTCCGGCACGGAGAACGTGTACAAGATCTACGCCGAGAGCCTACGCGGCGCGGATCATCTGAAGATGATCCTGAGAGAGGCGCAGACGCTGGTCGGGGATGCGCTGGCGGTCAAATTCGACCCAGCAGCACCAGCACCACCACCACGATCAGTATGAGTCCGAGCCCGCTGCTCGGGTAGTAGCCCCAGCCCGTGCTGTAGGGCCAGGTCGGCAGAGCGCCGAGCAAGAGCACGATCAGCAACACGATCAAAAGCGTCCGGACCATTGAGACCTCCGAATGATCCACTCCCTACGGGAACAATGGACGAGCTCGGAGACGGTTCCGCCAAGGTTGGCCGCGCGGTCACGGAACAAGGCCGCGCTGACGGCCCACTTCGGCGATCTGCGGTTGCAACGCGCTTGCGGCACGAAGGTCCGCCTGCCCTGCGGCGCGGCGCCCGGAGCGCAGCTCCGCAACGCCTCGGGCGTAGAGCAACCAGGCATTCCTCGGCTGGGATCTCAAAGCCGCATCGTAATCCCCGATCGCCTGGTCGAACCGACCGAGCCGCAGCTCGACGAGCCCGCGACTGTCGAGCGCACCGGGAGTGTCGGGCTTCAATCCAAGCGCAGCGTTGCAGTCGCTCAGGGCCTTTTCGAGACTCTTTCCCGCAAGCGCCCGTGCCCAGCATCGCGCCTTGAGCGCGGCCGGCATCTGGGCGCTCTGGGGGTGTGCGGCGATCCAAAGATCGTACTGAGCGATGGCCGATTCGAAACGGCCGCCGCGGGTGTAGAGATCTCCAATGGTCATGCGCACCTGCGATTGCTTCGCGGCGGACTGCGCCGCGAGGTCGAGGTCGGCCACCATGGCGCCGTTGTCGTGAAAGACGAGCCGCAGCTCGGCTCTGGAAATGAGAGCCGGGACGTCGTCCGGCTTGAGTTTGAGGGTTTGATCGAGATCCTGCAGAGCCGCAACCGGCTGACCGTTGGCCCAGCGCGCCATCGCGCGCTCGTAGAAGTACCGTGGCTCGGACGGCGCCAGCTCGCACGCGCGCGTGAGATCGGCGATCGCGTGGACGAAGTCGCCGCGGGCGGCGAGGGCCGTACCGCGCTGGCTGAAGGTTGCCGCATCGGTCGGCTCCCCCGCGGCGGCAGACGGGAGCGGCACCGACAGCGCGGTGATCGCTAATGCCAGGAGCAAGCGGCGCCCCTTCACGTTCATACCCCCCAGAGGAATTGAGCACCGAGGCGCTTGGCATGCTAGCACGCGCGCGTGATGCACCCAGGATGCGCGCGGCTTGCCGGGTGCGGGAGACGAGCGATGCCAGCTCAGGCGCCGGGATGATCGCGGTGGAATATCCTTCGGAGCTGATCCTTTGCCTCGGTGAGCACGCGGCGGCGCTCGGCGGGCAGATTTCGACCGGCGCGATTGATGTGAAAGTTGAGCATCGACATCGCCGAGCGGAATGGCTCGGACTTGCGGCGCTCACTGCGCTCGGCGGATCGCTTGAGCGAGAGCGCGATCGCCCGCGCAGTTCGTTTCGTGAAAACGCCCGGCTCGAGGTCGAGCGCGTCGCTCGTTTGCATGACGCGATGAGACCAGCGATTGCGCCCGCTCCTCTTCCCGCTCTTGCTCTTGGCCTTTCTCATGAGAGTCGTCCGGGTCCTCGTCTAGTGAGGGTGATTCTCATCCTTCTCGGGATGGGGCGGCTCGCGGCCGCCGCGCGGGGCCGCATGCGACTCGTGCGGCGGCGGGGCGCGATGCTCAGCCTGCGGGCGCGGCGCAGCGCGCTCCTCGGGACGCGCGGCCGGAGCATGGGACTGCGCCTGCGGGCGGGCGGGTGGGGCATTGTGATGCTCGCGCGCGGCCGCGTTTCGCTCGGGCGCTCGGCCTTGCGGTCCCGCATGAGGTCCCGCTTCCCCGGGTCGGCCAGCCATTCCGGGCCGCTGCTGGTGCATGGGTGCGGCGTGGACGGGGCCGCCGGCAGCTCGCGCGGCTATCACGCCATGGCCGGAAAACACTGCCGGACGCGCCGTCGCCGCGATCGCCGGCCGGCCTGCGTTCACGGACGCTCTCAGCTGCCGATTGCTTGCCGCCATTTGTATGTGCCGCTGCTGCATCGGCGTCGCTGCGATGTGGTGCTGTTGCGCCGCGGCCATCTCGGCCCGGGTGGGCTGCGCGGCAACCCCGCCGGGCCCTCCGTTGAAGCTCACATGGTTGACCACCGTGTTGTTGATGACGGTGCGGTTGTACACGTTGGTCACATTGACGTTGGTGACGTTCGTCACGGCGCGGTTGTAGAGGAACGTGTTCCCGCCCCATTCACCGCCCCAGTATCCGTGGCCGGTATATCCGAATCCATAATCCACGCCGCCGTAGAATCCAACGGACGGCCCCCAGTAGCCGGCGTGCCAGAGATAGGCACCCTCGGACCACCCCCACCAGCCAGGAGTCCACAGGAGGCCGGGCATGGGAGGAGCCACCCACGTGCCCGGGACCCAGTAGTACCCGAAGGCGGGGTCCCAAGCCCAGTATCCCGGTACCCAAATGTAGCCGGGTGCGGGAACCGCCGGCTGAACGTACACCGGCAATGCGGGCGGCGCGATGTTGACGGAGACTCCGACCGAGATCTGAGCGCGCGATACCGAGGGCAGAATCGCCGTGGGCAGAGCCACGATGCACAGCATCACGATGGATCGGCGAAAGATGCTCGAGGTCATTAAAATCCCCTGTAGCAGGCAAGACGACTATCAATTGAAACGTAAGCTTGCTATGGCCGTTGACGTCGGCTGCCGCTGTCGCAGCGCACAGACACTCCTGCGACGTCGCAAGTATCAGACCTTCACTGTCAATCAGCGGACGCGAGTGGGGAGCGTGTTGAAGCGGGCGTAGTCGCCGTTCACGTACCGTCGCGCGGGTCGCCGCGGTGCAGGCGTGACGAGGCTGCCTGGCGAATGGTTGCCCGGCGCTCGGGAGCCGCGGTAGGCCATTCGGTGATCTCGCCCAACGTGCGTCCGCAACCGATGCAGAACTGGTCCGTGCCTAGACGACAGACCCCCGTGCAAGGTGAGTCGACGCTGGGAACGAGAGATAGAGTCTTCAAGGAGATGCGACCCACCATTCGATGACCTGACCCGTTTTTGGCACGAGGCCCTCCGGTGCACCGATGGTACCGCAAGGGTCGCTGTGCAATCATGTGGCCTCATGCGAACCTGGCCGGCGCACCTCATCGGCGGACTCTGGCTCCTGTGGCTCTTGTACTGGCTCTTCGCGGCGCTGCGGACCAAACCCACGCGCGAGCGTGAGCCCATCTGGGGCCGCCTCGCCTTCCTGCTCTCGGCGCTCATCGTGGCCGTGCTTCTGGCCGGTCGTCGCTGGCATAGCGTGCTCAACCTGCCCCTCGTGGGGGGCGGCTGGATCCGGTACTGGATCGCCTTCGCTCTGGTGGTCGCCGGCCTGGGGTTCAGTATCTGGGCGCGCGCGGTGCTCGCCGACAACTGGAGCGGCTGGGTCACCGTAAAGCAAGGGCACGAGCTCATCCAGAGCGGTCCCTATCGACGCATCCGACACCCGATCTACACGGGCGTCCTGCTTGCCATTCTCGGCTCGGGGCTCGCCGCGGGGCAGCTGCGCGGACTCGTGGCGCTCGTGATTACATTCATCGCGATCTGGCTGAAGCTGCGCACCGAGGAGCGGGTGATGCAGCGCGAGTTTGGCGAGCGCTACACTGTGTACAAGGCAGCCTCCTGGGCACTCATTCCCTACGTTCTTTAGCAGGGGCCGCGGCGGCGAGCGCGTTGACGCTGCCTGCTCTGCTGCCGTCGACGGCAGGAGCCACCTCGATGACGGGGATTCCGCCCGGTGGTCCGGTCATCCAGATCGAGGACGTGGCGAGGTTCTACCGGGTCTACGATGCGGCGCATGGCCATCCGACCGCCGAAGAGCTGCAGCGCGACTACCTCGATCCTGGCTCGCCCGGGCTGCATCACCTGGCCGTGATACGCAACGTCTCCGGCGTCACGATCGCCAAGGCGTTGGCCGCGCACCCGCAGATCTTCGCGCAGGCCAAGCGCTGCATGGCGGTATTGCCGCGTGTGCGCGAGCGCGTAGCGACAGCCCTGCGCACATTGGGACGCCTGTATCCCAAGTCGCAGTTTCCGCCCGTGACGGTCGCCGTCAGCCGCGGCAAACCTGCGGGCGTCGCCGATGCGACGGGCGTCATCATCGGCCTCGAGGCCTCCTGTGCCGCCGATTATCTCAATCCCAACGTGGAGGATCGGTTCGTGCACGAGATCGCGCACGAGTACACCCACGTGCAGCAAGCGCTGCAGTCACCGGCTCTCTACAACGAGTCCAAGCCCACGGTGCTCGATGCCTCCCTCATCGAAGGAGCCGCGGAGTTCACGGCCACTTTGATCACAGGCGAGGTCGCATTCCACTCACCATTTGCGCCCTCGGCCGAGACGCGCGATCGGGCCATCGAGGCGCAGTTCGTCGCCGACGAGGACAAGACCGACCTGTCGCAATGGATCGACAACGGCACGCTGACCGAGCCCGGCGATCTGGGCTACTGGGTCGGCTATCGCATCGTCAGATCGTATTACGAGCATGCTGCCGACAAGCGCGCAGCCCTGCGTGACATTCTCGAGATGAAGGATCCGAAGGCCTTCCTGGCCAGGAGCGGGTGGCATCCCGCGGCCGCACCCGATCTATCCTCCCCCGTTGGCCTGTGGGCGCCGACGGATGGCAAGGGCAAGCCGCTGGGCCTCATCAGAATATTCGAGCAGAACGGCGCCTTCTATGGGCGCATCGAGCCGACCTCACCCTCCGATGACTCTACAGACCGATGCACCCGCTGCAGCGGCGATCGCAAGGACCAACCGGTCATCGGCCTGGTGATCATGCGTCACCTGACGCTGAAGGACGGCGAGTATGTCGGCGGGGATATCCTCGATCCCCGCTCCGGTTGGGTCTACCGCTGCAAGTTTCGCATGGTCGAGGGGGGCCTGAAGCTGCGCATGCGCGGATACCTGGGAATCTCCCTGCTGGGGCACACGATGACCTGGGTGCGGGTGAACCCAGCGACGATGAAGCCCTACTAGCCGCCCTTCGGCCAGCTCTCATCGGCCGGGCCGAGCGCCGGCGATCAGGATATCCACCAGCCGGCGCGCGCTGTGCTGCCAGCCCGGGCCGCTCGCGACATTGGCCACACCGACCAGTGCGCGCAAAAGATCGATCGGGTCGAGATCCTTGCGTACGTCCCCGCTCTTGACCGCGCGCTTCACGAGCGCCCGAAGCGCTTCGTGGATCTGAGCATAGGATGCTTCGAACACCTTCTTCGGATCGCCGACCAAAGTGTTCAGCACCGGCGCAATGACCTGCTTGGTCTCGACCGCATCGACGAACAAGAGCAGCCAGGCCCGCAGTGCATCGGGCGGCGACATGCGTTCGGCGAGAGTGCGCTCGGCCGCTGCCAGCGCCTCCATTTGTGACCGATAAACCGCCACGAGCAGCTCCTCGCGCGTGGGGAAGTGGCGATACAAGGTCCCCGGCCCGACGGCAGCCTTCCTGGCGATGTCCTCCAGGCTCGCGTGGGCCCCTGCGCGGGTGAACTCCTGTTTCGCCACCTCGAGGATACGTTGACGGTTACGCAGCGCATCCGCGCGCGGTCTTCTGTCGGAAGCTTCGGCGACTCGTTTGTTCATCGAGGTGTTTCCTGACATCTGTTGCAACCGGAGGCATCCTCCGGTAATGTGCCGGCTATTCGGAGGCGACCTCCGTTTCTAGCAAGTCAGCGACGGCTCGTCAACATCATTGGGAATGCGTCCCGAGCCCGCCGGCAGGAGAAGCGAACATGCGCATATTCGTCACCGGAGCCACCGGCTTCATCGGTTCGGTCATCGTTCCGGAGCTCATCAAAGCGGGCCACGAGGTGCTGGGCCTTGCGCGCTCGGAAGCTGGCGCCCAGTCGCTCGTGGCCGCCGGCGCTCGGGTGCATCGCGGTGACCTCAATGACCTGGAAAGCCTGCGCAAGGGTGCGGAGGTCTCCGAGGGGGTGATCCACACGGCATTCACTCACGACTTCGCGAGATTTCAGGAAGTCTGCGAGCAGGATCGGCGGGTCATCGAGGCGCTGGGCGCAGCGCTGGCAGGGTCCGATCGGCCGCTGCTCATAACATCCGGGACAGGAATCGCAAACAGCTCCCCGGGGCGCCCAGCATCGGAAGAGGATCCACCCGAGACTGCTCACCCGATTCCGCGGGTGGCCTCGGAGCAGGCCGCGGCCTCGCTCGCGGCAAAGGGCGTGCGCATCGGCGTGATGCGCCTACCCCAGGTTCATGACACCCTGAAGCAAGGCCTGGTCTCCTATGCGATTGAGCTTGCTCGTCAGAAGGGCGTGTCTGCCTATGTGGGCGATGGGCTCAATCGCTGGCCGGCCGTGCACGTTCTTGATGCCGCCCGTCTGTACAGGCTCGCGTTCGAGAAGCTGGAAGCAGGCGCGAGATATCATGCGGTGGCGGAGGAGGGTGTGGCGATGCGCGACATCGCGGAGGCCATCGGTCGAGGCCTGAAGGTGCCCGTGAAGTCGGTATCCCTCGAGGAGACGCCGGCACACTTCGGCTGGCTCGGCGCATTCGCCGCTCGAGACCTTCCGGCCTCGAGCACGCTCACTCAGAAGCGGCTCGCCTGGCATCCAACCGGGCCGGGGCTGATTGCCGACCTGGAACGGATGCGCTACTGAACCCATGGATCCGGCGGGCGGTCGACCGCCCGCCACTTATGCCGAGGGCGACCAGCGGCGGTGCTTGCCGGTTCGCTCGTTCAGGATGGCCCGGGTACGTCGGGTTGCAATGACCCCGATGAAGCTCTTGATGCGTGCGGTTCGCTCGAGCTCGGCGCTCTGACTTGCGTAGATCTCGGCCACTTGCTCGATCGGGGTGTTCGTTGCGCGCGCCAGCGACTCCGTGATGAAGCGAGAGCTGTGCGCATGGTCCTTGTGCATCGCTTGATCGACGACTTCGTTCTTACGGTCTGCCTGTCCTAGCAATTCGCTCATCCAGGTTGTCTTGGTGAGGCGCATTTTATCAACAAGTGCGGTGCACCAGGGGCCCCGAACGGAAAGAAAAACACCAATGGGATCAACGCTCGAGCAGCCCTTAGGCCGGCATCCCAGCGTTGACATCCCGATGTTTCCCAGCCGCCCGAGTTGAGCGGCTCGGTGTGGGCCCAGGCAGCTCACCTGGCTGGGATGCCGCGCTCCTTCAACCACTCCGTCAGCGTTTCGCGGGCGGTGGTCGAGAAGTCGGTGAAGACACCATCCACACCCAGTGCGAAGAATGCCTTGTACTCGGCCTTCGGGTCCCCGTGATAGGTCTTCGTCAGGTACTGGGGCTCGTTGCGAAACGTGTAGGCGTGCACGAATAGACCGGCCCTGTGCGCATCGGCAATGAGGGAAGTGGGTGGCGTGTTGTCCGCTTCGGACAGGGAGCTCACCGGCTTGCCTGCCGCGTCGAGGCCGCGGGCCGAGATGATGTACTCCTTCCACGGGCCGATGCCATCTGCGTAAGTCTTCACCTCAGCAAGCCCTGCGGGTGTGACCATCGCAGCGAATGTCCGCGGATCGTGGGCCGCGAGCCAGGAGGCGGGCTTTGCGGTATCGGGGGACGTATAGGTGATCGCCCCGGTGCGATAGTCGATGTCGGTGCCGTCGATCAGTTGCACCACCTTCGTCTTGAGCCCGAGCTTGCGCATGAGCTTGAGGCTCGCAGAATCGAATGACTGCACGAACACCGGAGAATCGGGCGTGTTCCAGCCCGCCTTCGTCAGCATTGCGAGGAGCTTCCTCTCCAGAGGCAGGCCGAGTTGGCGTTGATACAGGGGGTTCTTGGTCTCCGGATAGATGTTGATCCTGCGGTGGGGATTCGCCGCCATCGCCTGCTTGGCAAGGTCGATGATTTCCTGGAACGTCGCCATGGGGTAGAGGCCGTCATACTGCTTGCTGCGGAAGGCCAACGGCTGCCGCACACGCAGGGTCTTCAGCTCCGCGGCCGTGAAATCGCTGATGTACCAGTCCGGTCCGGTGGGTACCCCGTCGAGCATGCGAGATTTCTTGCGCGCTGCGAATTCGGGGTGCTGGGCAACGTCGGTGGTGTCGCTCAGATAGACATTGTGGCAGGCAAACAGCACGCCGTCCTTCGAGGATTGCAGATCGAGCTCGAGCGCATCGGTGCCGGCGGCGATCGCGGCCTTGTAGCCCGGGATGACCTCCTCCGGGTACAGTCCGGGGAGCCCGCGATGCCCGATGATGAGAGGCGGCTTGCCGTCGAGCGTTTTCAAAGCATCCGCAGCATGCGCAAGGCCAGTCATCCACAGCAGACTGAGCCCGCAGGTTAGAACGTAGCGCGCCATCGCTCGGGCCGTTTGCATGGACTTCCCCCTCATCCGGTCTGTCGAATCTGTGGCGCGGTCTTTTGCCTCACGCCAGACGGCTTGCGATCGCTCGAGGCGATGCACGCCTTTCGTGTTGCACCGTCGGCAGGATACAGGCTATCGCCAGTACGCAGCCAGCCAGCAGGAGGATGAAGCCTCCGTCCCAGCCGAACCGATCGACGGTATATCCGACCAGAGCGTTGGCCGCGAGCGACCCACCCAGGTACCCAAACATTCCCGTGAAGCCGGCGGCGGTGCCTGCCGCCTTCTTCGGCACCAGCTCCAGCGCCTGCAGCCCGATCAGCATGACGGGGCCGTAGATGAAGAAGCCGATGCAAACCAAGGCCGCAATCCCGACGCTGGGGTAGCCGGAGGGATCGAGCCAGTAGACCGCGGTGGCGATGCCGACGAGCGACATGAATACAATGCCGACGATTCCCCGCCGCCCCTGAAAGAAGCGGTCGGAGATCCAGCCGCATAGAAGCGTTCCGGGAATCCCGGCCCACTCGTAGAGAAAATAGGCCCACGAGGTCTTGTCGACGCTGAAATGCTTGGCTTCCTTGAGGTAGGTGGGCGCCCAGTCGAGGACGCCGTAGCGAAGGAGGTAGACGAATACGTTGGCAATCGCGATCCACCACAGGAGCTTGTTCTTGAGGATGTGCTGAACGAAGATCTCCCGGGCCGTGAATTCGTGCTCGTGCGACTCGCTGTAATCCTCGGGGTAGTCGTTCCTGTGCTTCTCGATCGAAGGTAGACCCACCGACTGGGGAGTGTCGCGCAAGATGAGCACAGCCAGCAGCGCAACTCCGAGGGCGACCGAGGCGGGAACGTAGAAGGCGGCGTGCCAGTCATGGAACCAGGCGAGCCCCACCAAGAACAGCGGCCCGATGAGGCCGCCGCCGACATTGTGGGCGATGTTCCACGCCGAGACGATCTTGCCTCGCTCGTGATGTGACCACCAGTGCACCATCAGCCGCCCACACGGCGGCCATCCCATCCCCTGGAACCAACCGTTCGCGAACAGTACGAGAAACATGATGGCAATGCTCGAGGTTGCCCAGGGGGTGAGACCCAGAACGAGGCTCACGGCTGCCGACATCGCAAGTCCGAGCGGCAGGAAGAACCGGGCGTTCGAACGGTCCGATACGCTGCCCATGAGGAATTTGGATATTCCATACGCGATCGAGACGCCCGACAGCGCGAGCCCCAGCGCACCGCGTGTGTATCCCTGATCAACCAGATAGGGCATGGCAAGATTGAAATTGAACCTGACGAGATAGAAGCCCGTGTATCCCAGGAATATGCCGGCGAAGATCTGCCATCGGAGCCGACGGTAAGTCGGGGCGATCTCCGCGGGGGGGCGAAGCGGCTGATGAGTCGCCGCCTTGAGAAAACTCATCATGGAACATCTCGCTCGGGGTGAGCCAAGGCTGCAGGATCACATCCCTCGACGAGGGTTGCAACGAAGCGAACGCGATCTGCTTGGGTATGATGGGGGAACTCAACAGGTGGGGGGCGATATGAGAGAGCGTCGTTGGGTGAGCATCCTCGGGCTGATCGCATCCACGGCCGGCTGGGCAACGGCTCACGGGCAAGCCTTCTCCGAGGCGAAGAGCGCGCTCGTGGACTACTCGAACGCCACCATCGCTCCGGCTGAGAGCTGCCAGGCGATCGGTCTGTACCGGAGCCCGCAGCTGCGTGAGATCCACTCGGTGCACATCGCCGCATCCCCGTCGGCTCCCTCGTTCTGCCGTGTGACCGGCACGCTCGCTGCGGAGATCGCCTTCGAGATCGCGCTGCCGGACCGCTGGAACGGACGGTTCTACATGATCGGAAACGGCGGTCTGGCCGGTGAGTCTCTCGAGGATCGGCTGCGTGTGGCTCAGCGTGATGCCGCGCTGCAGAATGGCTTCGCGTTCGCGCAAACGAACACCGGCCACGATGCGCGTCACGAGCCAAGCGGTACGTTCGTTCTGAGCAATCCGCAGAAGGCGATCGACTACGCCTACCGCGCGGTGAACCTGACGGCCGTCACCGCGAAGGCCGTGACGCAGCGTCATTACCGCATGCCGATCGCGCGATCCTACTGGAACTCGTGCTCCAATGGGGGTCGCCAGGGCTTGGTCGAGGCGCAGCGGTACCCGGGAGATTTCGACGGCATTCTCGTCAACTCGCCGTGGGTGAACCAAACAGGATTCACGATCGGCGCCCTGTGGAATCAAAGAGCTCTGGATGCAGCACCGCTCACGGCCGCGAAGCTTGCATTGCTGGCGCGGTTTGTGATGGCCAAGTGCGATGCAGTGGACGGCCTGCAGGACGGTTTGATCGACGATCCACGCAATTGCCGATTCAACGCGCGTAAGGACGTTCCAGCCTGTGCCGCCGGGGTCGACGACGATTCCTGTCTGACGGCCGCCCAGTCGGAGGCGATCATGAAGATCTACGGCGGACCGGTCAGCAAAGGCAAGCCGATCTTTCCAGGCTTCATGCCCGGCAGCGAGGCTGTGATTCCCGCACGGGGCAGTGGCCCCGAGCAGAGCGGCTGGATCAATCTCATCGTCCCGGCGTCGGACGCTCGCAAGGCCGCCGATTTCAATCTGGCGGAGGGCGTGATGCGTTACCTGGTGTTCTCCCCACCACGTCCGCAATACGACTACCGCACCTTCGACTTCGATCGTGACGTCTCTCTGCTTGCGTCATGGAGCAGGAAGGTGGATGCGACGAGTACGAATCTGTCGGCATTCAGGCGCAGAAGCGGCAAGCTCCTGATGACGTATGGGTGGGCCGACACGGTGCTGCAGCCCATGGCCGGCGTCGAGTATTACGAGCAGGCGCTGACGAGGAACGGACCGAGCACCCCGGACTTCTTCCGCCTGTTCATGGTGCCCGGAATGGGTCACTGTGGGGGCGGCCTCGGCACGGACCGTTTTGATGCCATGACCGCTTTGATCGATTGGGTGGAAAAGGGGCGTCCCCCGGATGTCATCCGCGCCTCTCGGGTGGTGGGCGAGCGAGAAGTGCGCTCGCGGCCGCTGTGTCCATATCCCGAGGTGGCCCGATATTCCGGGCACGGAAGCATCGACGAGGCGGTGAATTTCAGCTGCGTTCGGCCGAACCCCCTCAGTTGAACGAATAGCCGATCGTGAGCCCGGTGGTGCGCGGCTGCGAGATGATGGCTTGGGCGCGGTTGCCGAACTGAGCCGGATCTTGATATGAGGTGATGCCCAGAGTGTTGGTCACGTTATTGCAGTAGAGCGATGTGACCCAATGCGAACGCGCATAGGTGAGCCGCGTGTCGAGCATGGTGAATCCAGGCACGATCGGCGAGCTTTCCGAGAGCGTCGGCAATACCGAGCTCTGGTAGTGCGCGTTGATGGCGAAGCGCCACTCGCCGCCCACGAACGCCACATGGCCGTATTCGAAGCCGCCGGCGATGCTGTTGAGCGGCGTGCCTGGGAGCGGCCCCCCTGGCGTTGTCGGGGGGAACGATGCGTTGTCGGCAAACAAGGAACTGAGGGACGTGAGCTTGGTCTGGTCGTAGGTGTAGTCGAGGTGTGCCGACAAATGCTGGGTCAGCAGCGCCTCGAGCTCCAATTCCAGGCCGCGGCTGTAACCATTGCCGATATTGGCCGCGCCCGGTAGCACGAATGGCGTCAGATCCACGCCTTCCTGGATGTTGTGCCACTGGATATCGAAGATCGCCATGGAATAGCGGAACCGCCCTTCAATGGTTCCCTTGACGCCGATCTCGTAGTTGTCGGCCGTATCCGGGGAGACCTGCCTCAATGCCGGGGGAGTCACGTAGGGTGGACTGACCTCATACTCGACCGATGGCAGCGCGTTGACGCCGCCACGACGAAAGCCCTGTGACCAAGTGGCGTACACCAGGTTGGTCGGGTCGATTTGGTAGGCCATGTTGAGCTTCCACAACGCCTTGCGCCAGGTGTCGCTGGAGGAAACATCCGAGACCGCGATGGGGCCCTGGAAGAAGGCGGCATTGACCTGGGTCTCCGATACGGTCTGCCGGAACACGCGCGCGCCACCGGTCAGGCTCCATCGGGATGTCAGATGGGCGGTGAGCTCGCCGAAGAGCGCCAGGTCGGTGAATCTCGTGTCGAAGGAACTGATGTAGGCGTCGTCCGGGGTGATCGGCAGGCCGTCGATGGACTGGGTCGGGCCCGGCGTATAGAGCGATTCTCCGTAGCCGCATGGAGAGGCGGTGACATCATTGCCCTGCCCGTAGAGCGGTTCGCACGCGTTGTAGAAGTCCAGATAGCCCGGGGTGTAATCGTTCTCCAGGATGAAGGTGTCTTCGGATCTGTAGAACAGGCCGCCCAACCAATCGAAGGTCCCGCCGTTCTTTGAGGCGAGCCGCAGCTCCTGCACCCAGTTCTTGTCGTCCAGGCCCTCGTCACCCACGATGTAGGAGCGCGGGTTCTGGCCGTATGCAGACTGATAGAATCCGAAATTGATGTACTCGGCCGTCTCGTCCGTGAAGGTCGTATCGGTGTGATGCGACCAGGACGTCGACGAGGTGACTGTGGCAAAGCCCAGGTCATATTCCAGTGCCAGAGCGACCAGATTGACTTCATCTCGAGTGGTGTCTGGCCCATTGTCGGCATTTGACAGGCGGGTGATACCCGCCGGGAGCGTTGCCGGGTACAACTGCAGCTCGTTCGGCGGCCCCAGGTATTGTGTCAGCGGGGAGATGGGTTGCGTGTACGCGAGCGAGCTCTGCGCGATGTAGGGAAACCCGCCCGCAGTCCCGAGCTGGTAGTAGTAGGAGAGCTGAGCATGGAAGGATTCAGCCGGCTTCCACAGTGCGGCGACGTGGCCGGTATGATATTGGTAATCGTTGACGTGAGTCTCATCGCGGATGACCGGCGGACTGAACACATTGCCGGGCTGTGCCGAGACCGGTGCCCCGGCTGAGTTCAGTGCGAACAGATTCGGTTGATTGATGTAGCCCGCATCGTACGTCCAGGAGCCATTGGCCCGTATCGCCAGCGTGTCCGACAGGGGAATGTTCACCATCGCGTGCGCTTCGCCGTTCGGCACGCCGGTATCGTCGGTCTCGCTGACTCCCAGCTCGACCTGGGCATCGAAGCCCGAGAGATCCGGAGCGTGCTGCACGAAGCGAATCGTGCCGCCGAGCGAGCCGGAGCCGTAGAGGGTACCCTGCGGACCGCGCAGGATCTCGACGCGATCCAGATCCTCCAACCGCAGGTTCACGAACAGCGGGGTGTCGTCGACATAGGTGGCGACCGCCGGCACGTCCGGCGTCGCCTCGCCGATCAGCCAGCCGGTCGAATCGCTGTTCAAGCCGCGAATGATCAGGTTGGCGCCGGCGATACCGCTGAACGGCCCCTTGTCGGTGAAATCCACGCCGGCCATCGACTGCGCGAGTGCCGCGATGTCTTCGATGCCGGCCTGCTGGAGCTGATCGCCGGTGACTGCCGTGATGCTCATCGGCAGATCCTGAGCCGAAGCCGTCCGGCGCGTGGCTGTGACGACCACCTGCTGCAGAGTGTCCTCCGAGCTGTTCGCGTCGGCGGCCGCATCTGCCATCGCATGTGGCCCATGTAGAGCCGTCAATACAGCCGCGGTCACCGCGCTTGCCTGCTGGATTCGGATGACGCTGCGGCGCAGGCGGTTGACTGTCGGCGCGATCGCGCCGGGAAGTTTTCTCATCGGGATCGGTCCCCCTTTTCTTAGCTGTCTCAGGCAGCCCGATACATCACTGCAGTGCAGTTCCCATGCCAACTCGCCATGACGGGCACACCATGACCGGCCCGAGCCGATGAATTGCCCTTGTTCAAAGAGCAAAGCGCTCGCGATTCAAAGAGCCGGGCGCTCCAACCGAGGATGCCTCGGCACCATGCCGGTGCAGTGAAGGCCTGCGTGCACCGCTCTTGCGCCACAATTGCGCTACGGTGCCGGTCGATCGAGCAGGAAGCCTTCGGGGTCATCTGCGCCTAGCCCGGCCAATCTCGTCAGCTGCGTGGCGAGGAGATACGCGGCGGAGCTGGCCGCCAGGCCGACCAGCCAGGCGATGTCCACACCGCCGATCCTGGCGGCAGCCGGCCCGGTGTAGACGCCGGGAATGACGAAAAAGGGTGCGCTTGCCGCGAAACCCACCGCGTAGGCGCAAAGGCCCCGGACGCCCCAGGCGCCATAGCGGCCGCGTGGGGTAAAGATATCGCCGATCACATACCGCCCGCGCCTGAGGAAGAAGAAGTCGATCAGATTCACTGCGGTCCAAGGCGTGAGGAAATAAAGCATGATCACGAGGGAGTCGTTGACGTAAGCGATGGCATCACCGCCCATGGCGAAGGCCAGCGCGGCCCAACCAAGGCTCAAGGCGGTCACCACCACCACCCGCAGCCGCCGGGTGGGTGTCGCGCTGCGGAAGCAGTCCATCATCGTGACGAAGGTCAGCATGGCGCTGTAATCGTTCATGGCCACATTGGCGCAGAGGGCACCGATGGACAGCGCGACCAGGAGTGAGCCGAGACCGACGATCAGGTGATCGCCTGCTTGATGCAGAGCCACCAATGCGTCCGATGCGCCCAGTTGCGTCGCCAGCCACGCACCCAGGGCGATGAGCCAAATGGCCGAGGCGGCCGCGCCGGCGAACACATGCGCGACGATGACCAGCCGCGGCGTTGTCTTGGGAAGGTATCGTGTGTAATCCGATACATAAGGGGCGGCGGTGATGTTGAAGCTCGCTGCAGCGGCCAGTTGGGTGAGAAACGCGGGCCAGGCAAAACCCAAGGCGGTGTGTGGCGCGGTTCCAGCCCATCCGGTGTGGCGAAGCAGAATGATGGCGCTGAGGCCCAAGAACAGCGGCGTGCTGAGCCAGAATAGTGCTCGGAACACGATATGCAACCAGTCGTGACCGTAGATGGCGAGCAGGGCGGTGCATGCGACGATGGCCGTGATGAGGATGTTGCGGTCGATCCCCCAAAGGCTGTGCGCCCCATTGGCGATCAGCACGGCCGCCACCAGGTTGTAGCCCAGCAGGCTGAGAAGCACCCCCAGGAGGGGCACGATCACCCCGCGAAAGCCGAATTGGGCGCGGGACTGGATCATCTGCGGCAGGCCGAGCTCGGGCCCTTGCGAGGCGTGGAACGCCTGGAAGGCGGTGCCGATCAACGTGCCGAGGGTCCCCGCCACGACGGTTGCCCCCAGAGACAGGCCGAGGCTTGGGCCCACGAAGCCAATCGCGATCGCGAAGAAATGGAAATTGCTCAAGAACCAGAAGGGCCCTTGATGGGCCACACGACCGTGGCGCTCGTCCTCGGGCACAAAATCGATCGAGCGCTTCTCGATCTGACGGAGAGCCTCGCGGGTCGGCGTTTGGGTCATGGCGCGCTGCCCAGCTTCTCCCGGCCGCGCTCGATGTGGGCGGCGATTCTCTGGAAGTGGCGGTTGGCCTGAGCCAGGATCTCCGACTCGTCGACCGTCAGGAGCGTCCGATTCTCCATGATGAACCGCCCGTCGACCATCGTGCTGTCGACGCACTCACTCTGGGCTGAGAAGACCAGGTGTGAATAGAGGTGATCCCGGTTGCCGGGGATGAGCGGCGTGAACATGTGGCTGTTCAAGTCGATCAGGATGAGATCGGCTTTCTGGCCCACCGCGACCTGGCCGGTCTGCTGCTTCAGGGCCAAGGCGCCCGCCCGGGTCGCCATGTGCAGAACCTGGGCCGGCTGCATCAGCTCGGCGTCGGTACGGACCACGCGCTGAAGGAGCGACGCGAACTTCATGTTCTGGAACATGTCGCGGCTGTTGTTGCATTCGGCGCAGTCGTGGCCCAGGCCGACATTGATCCCGGCGCCGATGATCTCAAGGACGCGAGCCACTCCGTTTCCAAGCTTGGCGTTGGCTACTGGGTTGTGCGAGACGTGCGTCCCGGTCCGGGCGAGCATCTCGATCTCGCGATCGGTCAGCCAGATGCAGTGCGCGGCGACGCAGTCGTCGCCCAGCACCCCATGCTCGAAGGCGGCCTCGAGCGGACGCAATCCCCCCAGACGCTTCTGGGTCAGCTCGATCTCGGTGAGCGATTCGTTCAGATGGATATGAATGCCGGCGCCGAACTCATCGGCAAGCTTGCGCACCCCCTTCAGTAGCGCGTGGGAGCCCACCGGCAGCCACTCAACTCCGACGCGGATGCGCACGCGCCCATTGGCGATTCCCTGCCTGGTCTCCAGCAGGCGGCGGGCGTCATCCAACGTGTCGAGGCCGAACTCCGGATCGGCGACGTCATTGGATAGCACTGCCCTGATGCCGATCTCGACGGCGGCATCGGCGAGCGCCTCGACCTGCCGATACATGTCATTGACCGTGGTGACTCCGCAACGAATGGAGTCTGAGTAGCTCAGCAGCGCCGCCCAGTAGGCGGCTTCCGGATCGAGCGCCCGCACCATCGGATACCAGCAGGCGTCCAGCCAATCCTTCAGAGGTAGATTGTCGTTCCAGCCCTTGCCGAGCGCCGTGTGGTAATGAAGGTCGACGAAGCCGGGCATCATGGCCTTGCCCGTCGCGTCGACCACTCGCCGCACCGGCGCGGAAAGCCGAGCCATCACCTCCCCGGACGGCCCGACATCGACGATGCGATCGCCGTCGATCACGACCGCGCCGTCGACGATCATGGAATGGGCGTCATCCATCGGTAGGATGACCGCGTGCGTGATAGCTATTTGTTCGGACATTGTCGTTCGGGGTGCTCCGGAATGGGCAGCGCTGCGCCGCCCAGGATCTTGAACTGAGGAATATGATCCAGGCTCTCGATCAGATGGGCGTCCTCGCCAAGCGCGGCGCGCCAGGCATGACCTTCGGTCAGGATCACGCCGGCGCCGATCACGTTGCCCCCAGCGCGCCGCACCAGGCGGATCGCCGCCGCGAGGCTCGAACCCGTGGTCACCACGTCGTCCACGACCAGGACCCGCCGGCCCTCGATCACCGAGACCGACTTGCGGTCCAGCAGCAGACGCTGAGGCAGGGGCGTCGTGATGGATCTGACCTCCTCGCTCAGAGCATCGTCCAGGCTGAACTTCGCTGACTTCTGCAGGATCACGTAGCGATCGAGGGCCAGGTGTCTCGATACCTCAATCGCCACCGGAATGCCCAACGTCGCACTGCCGATCACAATCTCGGGCTTCAAGTGAGCAAACCGCTGCGCAAGAGCCTGGCCGACGAGCTCCCCGAAGTGGATTCCCATGTCGATGATCATCAGGTGCGCGATGGCCGTGTTCGCGTCGAGCTGGACGATCGGCAGCCTGAAGGTCTCGCCAGCGACCTTGATCTCGTGGATCTCAGGCGAGAGCGTTGACATGCGCGCAAATGATTGTGGACATGTGCTCGGCGAGGTCCTGCACCGATTCGGCGAACACGACGTTGGTCTCGGCCAGGATCTCCCTGGGTAAGGCCGTGAGCGTGTTACGCATGGCCAAGATCCGTGGCCCCCCGACCCACTTGGTCCAGGCGATCTCCGCGAGCGTTCCGCACGATAGGCCCACGCAAACCAACAGGGTGCACATCTCGCAGATCCGGGCGTGCTGGTGATGCCAGGTGAACCCGCTGACGATCTCGTCACATTGCGCCGCGTTGCTCAGGCAGTTCCCGGTCGCCACCGATTCGGAAGGTCCCCCCGATGGCGTCAGTCCGACGATCCAAGGCCCTTCGGCGTCTCGATAACCCTGCATGCCGAGCAGCGCCACACCCCGATCTGGCACCACGGCCAAGGAGGCCCCTGCTCGAGCGATCACTTTACCGACCGCATAGGCGGTATCGCGATAGTGGGCTTCGGAAATGCCGCTCGCTGTGGAGATCCTCTGCAGATTCGTAGGGCCGATCAGTCCGACGATCGGTCTGCGCGCGTGTCGAGGCTCGTTCATTTGCTGCGGGCCGCCTGCATCAGGTAGGTGGGCGCCAGTATCGCGCTACTCGCGACCCTCGTGGTGTAGAGGTGATGCTCGACCTGGAAGCTCGCCACTTTGTCCATGGCCGCATAGATTCGTCCGTGCTGAGCGTCTGTTCCGAAAAGCATCAGGTTATCCTTCAAATCGTACACGGTGACTCCCTTCAACATGACGGCCACCGCAGCGGGCGTGACCGAGAGCTTCCGGGCGACAATCAACTGGCTTTCAGCCGGGTGGCTGCGCAGATACTTCACTCCTGCATCCAGACCGCGAAGAAAGGCTTCGATGCGATCCGGATGGGCGGCGGCGAATCGGCGTGTGACGGCTACACTGTCGAAGATCACATCCGGCACGTCTCGGGTGGAGAACACCACGTGGCCTTCTCCGGTGGAGGTTACCTGGCTCACCCAGGGCTCCCAGGTGACGGCTGCATCGAGCCGCCCCGCGACGAACGCTGCGCCGGAGGTGTCGCCGTCCATGTTGACCAGCGTCACGTCTGTTTCCTTCAGCCCCACGGCTGCCAGCGCCTCCAGAAGCAACAGCTCGTTGCATTGGCCGAAAGTGACCGCGATCGTCTTGCCACGCAAGGCTGCGACATCGTGGATGTCGTTGCGCACGACGATGGCGTCCGCACCACTGGATAGATCGATCATGGCCACATTGATCAGATCGGTACTTTCCCGCGCGTCCGCGCTGAGCACCGTTTCCGGCGTAGTCAGTGCGACATCCAGGTCCCCCGCGACCACCGGAGGGATCGTGTCTGCAGGCCCGGGGAAGGCGTGCAAGTCCACGTGTATTCCTTGCTTGTCGAAGAATCCCTTCTGCGCCGCCACGAACACACCGGCATGCCCGACCCAGGAGTCATAACCCACCTTCAGTGCAGGCGGGGCCGCGACCAGTGCGGTGGGGCACAGGCTCCAGAGCAGGCATCCGATCAGCCACGTCAATTGAGCGCTCATCCGCGGTCGACTATAAGATCGAGCGGTATTTGGCGAATCCGCGAGAGTACGAACCTCATGAGGATTGAGTGGGATGCAATCATGCATCGCGCGATAGAGATCGCACGCCATGCCAAGGGTGCCGGAGAGCCGCCGTTCGGCGCGCTCGTCCTGGATGGTTCGGGAAACGAGATCGCCGCGATGAGCGATCAGGTCAGTGCCTACCAGGACTTCACGCGGCATGCCGAGACGGAGGTGATCCGGGCGGCGGTGGCCGCGCGGGGGCCGCACCTGTCCGGCTGTACGCTGGTGACTACGGTTGAGCCCTGTCCGATGTGCTTCACCGCGGCATGGCTTGCCGGAATCGCGCGCATCGTCTACGGGACGACCATGGCCGAGGTCGCCCGCGTCACGGCCGATGCGCAACGCGAGGTCAAGGTCCCCGTCGCGCAGATGAACGCCATGAGCGGTCACCAGATCGAGCTCATCGGCGGGGTGGCCGACCAGGCCTGCCTCGATCTCTTCTCACCCGAGGCGATTCCGCGACTGCGGGACAGGCCGCGCGGACGCATGGAATGAGGCCGTAGCGATTTCATCAGAATGCTGCCGTCGAGTGGCCGGACGTAGAGTGCTGGTGAGCCGGCCGGCAACCGATGCAAGGACTACGCCACGCACGCTCTCACGCCAGTGCTCCTCAAGGCGAGAGGGGGTAACGGGTTTTCCACCGTCGCCCGACGGGGCAGCGGTCCGGCGCCGGCACGCGGACTTGAAGGTCGACAACGCCGCAGCAGCGGGGCGCCGCTGTCACCCACCGCGGGCAATGCGCTCGATTACTTTTGGATTTTCAATGTGGTGGAGCGTGCGCACCGGGTGCGAGGATGGGGTGCTCCACGCTCAGGGCATGGAAAAAGGGGCGCGTCTAAATCAGCCTCGTGGCCGCCGCGGGCGCGCGGGGCAGCCCGAGCGTCCGCCCGATGGGCCGACGCTGCCAGATGGACCCGAAGCACCAAATCGGTGCAGAGTCTCGCGCATCGCCCGCTGCTGCAGCACGGATATGGGGCAACGTCAGCTGCCGAAGGCGCAACGCAGGGTGTTCCCGAGGCTCGGCGCGGGCCGCCCCCGTACTTGATGCCGGCACAGCGCTTGCACCGACGTCGCGATCGTCAGAAGGGGGATGCCGGGACCGGTGGTGGTGCGTCGGGATCGACCAGCATGTCAGAACCAGAATTGGTCATCGAGCACGGTAACGAGGTGTTCCACGTCGAGGTCCGGGGGTTCGACCATATCCCCGAGCCAGAGCGCAACATGTCGTTGCGGCACGTCGACTACCTGTGGGTTGGCACCAGCGTCAACCTCCTGTCCTTCGCCCTCGGTGCACTCACGATCACCCTGGGCCTGAATCTGTGGCTGGGGTTCGTCGCCTGCATTCTGGGCTCCATCGCCTACGCCTACATCGGGATCGGCTCCATCGTCACCGTGCGTGCGGGACTGCCCGTGAGTACCCTGGCGCGAGCCGCCTTCGGGATGCGCGGCAACGGGCTCAACGCGCTGCTCTCCTGGATCGCATCGGTCGCATTCGAGGTCATCAATACGATCTTCGGGGTCGAGGCGGTGTTGGCCTTCTTCCGGCTGTGCGGCTGGAGTGACCCGGGCAGCACGGGCAAGCTGCTCGCGGTGCTGCTGCAGCTGGTCATGTGCGGCGGCATCGCCGTACTGGGACATGCGACGATGATCTGGTTCCAGCGAATATTCTCGGCCCTCATCGGCTTTGCGCTGTTGCTGGTGCTCGCATTCACCGTCGCCCGCGTGGACTGGGCGCACGCAAGCATTGCTCGGGTCCCGATGGCGGGCCAATCCAGTCTGGCTGTGCTGATGGCGGCTACGGCGGTCGTTGCCTCCAACCCGCTCTCGTTCTTGTTCAATGGACCCGACTGGGTCCGCTACCTGCCCCGGCGCACCTCTGGGCGTGCCATCTTTCGCCACGTCTTCTGGGCAAGCTTTCTGCCCTCGGTGCTGTTGTGCCTGATGGGGGCCTACTGCGCCACTCTCGGTGACGTGGCCGATCCGGTTGCGGGGCTAAAACCTTTTGTGCCCGGGTGGCTGTTCGTCATCTACATTGCCGCCGTCATCGGTGGATCTCTCGCCAACAGCGTCCCCACCTATTATTCCTCCGGACTCACGCTCCAGGCCCTTGGGCTGCGCGTTCACCGCTACATCGCTACGGCAGCGGATGTCATCGCCTCCACGCTGATCACGCTCTATATACTGTTCGTGAAGGACTTCACGGCCACCCTGAACGACTTCGTCTCGCTTCTGATCGTGTGGGTCGGACCCTACGGAGGGGTATGGATCGCCGATGCCTACCTGCGCCGCTGCCGGTACGATGCGGCGGCGATCCACGCAAGTCGCCGCGCCGGTCCGTATTGGGGACTGCACGGCGTAAATCCTGCGGGCTTCATCGCGCTGATCGTGGGTATGGTCCTGGCCGCTCTGAGCATGACGTCTCCGCTCTACGAGGGCCCGCTCGCGCGTACGTTGGGCGGAGCGGACTTGAGCTGGCTCTTGGGATTCCCCGTCTCCGCGAGCCTTTATCTGCTGCTGTCCGTAGCTCTCGAGCGCCGGCGAGCTGACGAGACACGTTCGTGCGGACCTATGCCGCGCCGCGCGACCTGCTCTACCCGCCGCTCCAGCTCGGTGTGACTTCAAAACCTGAGTCCGATCTCCACCGCCGCCATGCGCGGCGTGCCCAGAAGCACCGCATCCGAGCCGATAGCCGCGCCAAATCCCACACCTCCGATCTCATATTGCTTGTTCAGCATATTCCTCACATACGCTGCCGCATGGAACCTCGACCCAGCGATGTCGTTCCACTCGATCCTGGCGTTCAGAAGGGTGTAGCCGCCAATCTTGGTGTTGGGATCGAGCGGTCCGATCCCATTGGAAGGAACGTTCACGCTCGCGGCGAGATTCGAATAGTAAAAGGAACTCTGCGAGTAGAGGTCCTGGCGCACCACCAGCTCGCCCATGGAGTTCGGCAGCTCATGGGCGATGCGCAGATAGACCGAGCCGGCGTTTCGCGCGACATCGCCGTAGGGCCCCAGGATGACCGAAATGTTCTCAATGGCATCGGTGATGGCGTCGACCTGCGTGAAATGAGTGGTGCCATCGGTGTAACGCGTGTCGGTGTAGGCGTAGTCGAGCCCGGCCTGTAACCAGGAAGTGAGATCCGTCAACGCGTCCAGCTCGAAGCCATCGGTCTGAGTCCTGGCGGCATTGGCCGTAAGGGCCGAGATCCCGTAATAGACCACCCGCTGAGCATCCCTAACCCTCTCCTCGTACACGTCCGCATCGACACGGACGGGGAACTGGCCCAGGCGTGCGGCGTACTTGATGCCGAGCTCGAGGTCGCGGGCGAATTCCGGCTGGTATGAGTCGATGTTCGTCGCACCGGTGCTTGTCTGAACGACGCTGCCACCATTGAAGCCGCCCACTCGAAAGCCCCCACGCTGTGCCACGTATAGCAGGGTCTGCGGTGTGAGCTGGTAATCGAGCCCCAGGGTCCAGCTCGGTTCTTGCTCACGAAGCGTCGGAGGCAGAGGCACGCCCGTCAATTGGTGTACATCCTCGGGTACGCTGCCATCATCCACATAACGAAAGTCGATATCTTCCCAAGTTTCGCGATAGCCCGCCGTCGCCCTCAGATCGTGGATGAATTCATAAGTCACTTGTCCGAACAGGGCGCGTGACTCTTCGTCGTTCTCGAAGTTGTAGCGAAAGCCGCCAGGTAGCTCGCATCCTTGGGGATTCTCAGGCGTCACGGGAAAGGCGATGGAGCCGCAGCCGATATTCAAGGGTACATTGTCTCCTTCGTTGTCGCGGAGGTAATAGGCGCCCACGAGATAATTGAGCCGATCGGTGGGCACCGTGCCAGCGAGCTGCAGCTCGTCGGAGTACTGCTCGGTTGAGTAGCGCTCGCCCTCCTCGCTGGGTCCACCGCTCGCCCCGGCCGTCGCTATCTCAAAGGGGCTGCCATCGAGGTCGAGGCGATCGCGCGAGACCACCTGATTGTAGCCGGCGATGTTCTTGATCGAGAGGTCCTCGTTCACCGCATAAGTGGTTCTGTTCACCGCTTCCTTGAGTTGCGCATCGTGAGCATCGTCGCTGTCGTTCCAGACGTCCCAGAAGGGTTCCCTTCCCTCCATGGCGATGAAGTTCAGAAGTCCGTTATAGGAGGCGAGCTTTGCGGGATAAACGCCCCCTGTCGGAACTCCCGGAGGAAAGAGTTCGGCGCCGGCGCAGCTGGGGCTCGGCGGACAGTTGATGTTGGCGCTCACGATCTTCAGTGCGCCGGAGTCCCCGCCCTGCCTGCCGTACTGAAGGGTAGTCGTGTTTTGAAGTGCATCCAGAGGAGTCAGCAGCAACGTGGCGCGGAAATTGCGATTGTCGATCGAGCCTTCATCCAGATCGAGGTAGACGTTGCGCTCATAGCCCTCTCGATGCTCGTCTTCGGAGGCGAAGCGAACCGAAGCCCATGAATCGAGTGGGATGGTGATCGCACCCTCGAGCTTTTGCTCGTTGAAGTTTCCAGCCGTGTAATCGAAGTACCCTGTCAACTCCTGCCCAGGTTGGGTGCTCGTGTACAGCACCGCGCCGCCTGTCGCATTGCGGCCAAAGAGTGTGCCCTGAGGACCCTTGAGAACCTGCACCGACTGCAGATCGAAAAACGTTGTGGAGGTAATTCCTCCCGTTTGAAACTCGTCGAAGTATGCAAGCACGGTGGGGGATGTGTAGGAGTACGCATCGAGTGCCTGGCCGCGGATCGAGAAGGCCAACTGATTGGTCGAGGTCGAGGGCACAGTCAGCAATCCGGGGACTGCGGTCTGCAGCTCCTGCTCATCGGTGACGTTCTGCTCCGAAAGCGCCGATCGTGACAACGCGGTGACGGCGACGGGAACCTTCTCCAGGTCCTCGTTCTGCCGTCGAGCGGTAACGACAACCTCTTGAAGCGCGCCAGAGGTGTCCTCCACTGCCGAGGCGGAATCATCTGCCGTACACAAGCGTCCGGCCGACGCCAGTGCAAGCCCCACGATGGCCGCGCAGACCTTTGCCGATTGTCGCTGCACGCGACTTTCCCCAAGGCGAGGATTCTGCGCATACCCTATGGCGCGTCAGCCGCGGCATCGATAATCCGAAAGTATCATTGCCAACCTGCGAACAAAGCTCTCACATCTTGCAAGGGGGGCCGCCTTTTCTGGCAGCCAGAGTGTTCTGCATGGCCGAGGATTCGGAGTACGTGCTGGAGCTGCTTCGCAGGGAGGGGGAGTTCGCTCACTACCGCGGAAGAGACACCCGCAGCCATGAGCCAATTCTGGCGGTGGCGGTCGCTGAACAGCCATCACCCGAGAGCCTGCGCCGGCTGGAACACGAATACGCCCTGGCGACGGAACTCGACGCGGCCTGGGCCGCTCAGCCGCTTGCCCTGACTCGGTATCAAGGCCGATCGATCCTCATCCTTGACGATCCAGGTGGCGAGCCGCTGGATCGGCTCATCGAGCAGCATCGCGGTCACCCGATCGATCTCGATCGCTTTCTGCCGACTGCCATAGGCCTGGCGGCGGCGCTCGGCCAAGTCCACGGGCGAGGCCTCATTCACAAGGATATCAAGCCCGCGAATGTGCTCGTCGATGATGTCGGGCGCGTCCGGCTCACCGGCTTTGGCATCGCCTCCCGACTGCCGCGCGAGCGCCAAGCGCCGGCAGCGCCGGAGATCGTTGCCGGTACGCTTGCCTACATGTCCCCGGAGCAGACCGGGCGCATGAATCGATCCATGGATACCCGGAGCGATCTTTACTCGGTGGGCATCACCTTGTACCAGATGCTGATCGGCGTGCTCCCGTTTGTCGCCGCGGACCCTTTGGAGTGGGTCCACTGTCACATCGCGCGTCAGCCGCCCCGGCCCGCCGATCGCGGCGCCGTACCGGAGCCGATATCGGCCATCATCATGCGGCTCCTCGCCAAGAATGCCGAGGAGCGCTACCAGACCGCCGCAGGCCTGGAAGCCGATCTGCAACGGTGTTGGGCGCAATGGCAGGCACTGGGTCGGATCGATTCCTTCCCTCTGGGAGCGGACGATTCCTCGGACAGGTTGCTGATCCCCGAGAAGCTCTACGGGAGGGAGCGGGAGGTCAATGCGCTGCTCGCGGCGTTCGACCGGGTCGTGGCGCAGGGTGCGGTCGAATTGGTTCTGGTATCCGGCTATTCCGGCGTGGGCAAATCCTCGGCCGTGAATGAGCTGCACAAGGTCCTGGTCCCGCCACGCGGGCTGTTTGCCGCCGGCAAGTTCGACCAGTACAAGCGCGACGTGCCGTACGCGACGCTGGCTCAGGCGTTCCAGATGCTGGTGCGTCAGATCCTTGTCAAGAGTGAAGCCGAGTTGGACCAGTGGCGGCAGGCCCTTCTCGAGGTGCTGGGGCCGAACGGCCAGCTGATCGTCGACCTCATCCCCGAGGTGGAATTCGTCATCGGCAAGCAGCCACCCGTGGCGGAACTGCCGCCACAGGAGGCGCGGGGCCGCTTCCAGCTGGTCTTCCGGCGCTTCCTCGGCGCGTTCGCCCGCCCGGAACATCCGCTGGCGTTGTTCCTTGACGATCTGCAATGGCTGGACACCGCGACTCTGGAGCTACTGGAGCGTCTGGCTACCGATCCGGACGTGCGGCACGTGCTGATCATCGGAGCCTACCGCGACAACGAAGTCAGTCCATCGCATCCACTCGTGCGGACGCTGGCCGCGATCCGCGATACCGGAGCGAGGGTGCACGAGATCGCGCTGGCACCCCTGGGGCTCGATGACGTCGAGCGGCTGATCGCCGATGCTTTGAAGTGTGGGCTGGACGCCGCCGGACCTCTGGCCCTGTTGGTCCACGACAAGACCGGCGGCAATCCGTTCTTTGCCATCCAGCTCCTGACCTCGTTGGCCGAGGAGGGGTTGCTCCGGTTCGATCGGGGTGCGAGAGGTTGGACCTGGGACCTGGATCGGATTCGCGCCAAGCGCTACTCCGGCAATGTGGTCGATCTCATGCTCGCGAAGCTGCGGCGGTTGCCACAGCCTACGCAGACCGCTCTCCAGCAGCTCGCCTGTCTCGGGAACATCGCCGAGATCGGGCTGCTGACTGCCGGTTTCGCGCTGTCCGAAGAGCCGGTCCACACTCTCCTGTGGGAAGCCGTGCGCGCCGGGCTCGTCCTTCGCCTGGACGGATCCTATGCCTTCCCCCACGACCGAATTCAGGAGGCGGCCTACGCGCTGATCGACGCAGGGGCGCGCGCCGAACTGCACCTGCGGATTGGCCGGAGGCTGCTGAGAAGCCTGACGCCGGAGGGCTTGGTCGAACATGTGTTCGAGGTCGCCAACCAGCTGAACCGCGGCGCCGAACTGCTGATCGAGCACGAGGAGAAAGTAGCCGTAGCTGCCTTCGACTTGAGAGCGGGCCGCAAGGCCAAGGCATCCGCCGCCTATGCGGCGGCACTCGCTTATTTCGCGGCCGGCATGGAGCTGCTGGACGAAGGCGACTGGAGCGATCAATACGAGCTGATGTTCAGCCTGTGGTTGGAATTCGCGGAATGCCAACTGCTGACTGGCAACTTGGATAAAGCCGGAGAGGTGATCGAGCAGCTCTTGCCGCGCTCCGCATCGAAAATCGACGGTGCCGCCGTCTATTGTTTGAAGGTCCAGCTGCACGTCATCGAGTCTGAACACCAGCAGGCGGTGACCACCGCGCTCATGTGTTTGCGGGGGTTTGGCATCGACCTGCCCGAGCATCCGACCGAACAAGACATCGAAGCCGAATCCGACGCGGTCTCCCACGCTCTCGGTGGACGCTCGATCGAAAGCCTGATCGATCTTCCGCTGATGACCGATCCCCAGTTGCTGGCAGCCATGAAGGTGCTCTCGGTCCTGTCGATGTCTGCGCAGTTCACGGACCTGCGCTTGTGCTGCGTACAGGCCTGCCGCGTGGTGAACCTTAGCGTACGGTACGGAGTGAGCGGGGATTCTGCGGCGGCCTATGGCTTTTGGGGCTCCCTACTTGCATTCGTCTTTCCCCGTTACCGGGAAGGTTATCTTTTCAGCAAACTCGCCTGCGACCTGGTCGAGAAACATTCCTTTATCGCGAACCGCGCTTCAATCCTCGTCAGATTTGCATATGTCTCCGGTTTCACTCAGCCGATCGACAAGGCGATTGAATCCTCGCGGCGGAGCATTACCGCCGGGATCGAGACGGGAAGCCCGGTCTGGGCCAACTATGGAGTCATCCTGTGCCTCACCTATCGCCTGCTGCGAGGCGATCCGCTCGATCTTGTGTGGCATGAGTCGGAAATGGCGCTGGAGGTCGCCCAGAAGGCCCGCTATGAGGATGCCGTGGCCCTGTTCGCAGTGGAGCGGCGCTTCATCGCCACCATGCGAGGGGGGGCTGCAGCTCACTCTACATTCAACGACGCGGACTTCGACGAGGCAACCTTCGTAGCTCAAAACACCGGTCGCCGGGCTCCCATCGTGATGGGCCGGTATTGGATCCTCAAGCTCATGGCGCGGCTTCTCTCGAACGATTACGCCGAGGCATGGTCGGCAGCCCAAAACGCGAAGCCACTGCTTGGGGCCGTCATGTTGATGGAACCGAAGCTGAACTACTTCTACTGCGCCGCGCTGACGGTGGCGGCGCTCTATGAGACCGCCTCGGCCGAACAGCAGCAAGCGTGGCGCCAACTCCTGGGAGAGCATCAAAAGCAGCTGGGCGAGTGGGCCGAGAACTACCCGCCGACATTTGCCGACAAGCTCGCGCTGGTATCGGCAGAGATCGCTCGCATCGAAAGGCGGGACGCCGATGCCCTGCGTCTCTACGAAGAGGCGATCGATCTGGCTCGCGCGAATGGCTTCGTGCAGAACCAGGGCCTGGCCCACGAGTTGGCCGCACGATACTACTTGACGCGCGGCCTGAAGACCGCCGGCCAGGCGCATCTGCGCGACGCCCGAAGCTGCTACGATCGCTGGGGAGCACACGAGAAGGTAAGGCAACTCGACGAACGGCATCCGCATCTCCGCTTGGATCGAAATCACTCCGCCGCGGCCGTCATCGACCCCTCGGTAGGCGGGTTCGACGTGGAGACCGTCGTGAGGGCTTCGCAGGCGCTCTCGCGTGAGATGGTCCTTCCCAAGCTGATCGAGCGGCTCATGCGGCTCGCGCTGGAGCATGCCGCCGCGGAGCGGGGTTGGCTAATCCTGACTCGTGGTGATGAGCAGCGAATCGAAGCCGAGGCGGCCACGCGCCACGGCGAGATCGACGTCAGGCTCCCAAGCACAGTCGTCACGCCCTCGGAGCTGCCACAGTCGGCACTGCATTACGTCATCCGCACACAGGAGAGCGTTCTCCTCGATGACGCCTCAACGGACCCGGTGTATTCCAAGGACGCATACATCCGTCGGAATGGCTCGAGGTCGGTGTTATGTCTGCCAATCGTCAAACAGACGCAACTCGTCGGCGCACTGTGTCTGGAGAACAACCTCACTCCCGGGGCCTTCACGCCGGAGCGGGTTTCCGTGCTGCAGTTACTGGCTTCGCAAGCCGCCATTTCGCTCGAGAACGCCGGCCTTTACTTCGATCTGCAACGCAGCGAAGCCTTCATGTCGCAGGCCCAGAAAATCAGTCAAACCGGCAGTTTCGGTTGGGGCGTTGCCAGTGGAGAGATCTACTGGTCGGATGAAACCTACAACATCGTGGAATTGAGCCGTGGGACCAAGCCGACGGTCGATGATTGTTTTGGGCTCGTACACCCGGACGACTTCGCTTTCGTGCGGCGGACCCTCGACGATGCGGTCAAGGAAAAGACGAATTTCGAATTTCAATGTCGCTTGTCGATGCCCGATGGCAGAATCAAGCATGTCCACGTGATTGGCCGAGCGGTGGATACCGGCAACCTCGTGTTCGCGGGCGCCATTCGCGACATTACAGAGCGCGCGCGCACCGCAGAGGCGCTGCGCCAGGCGCAAGACGATCTCGCACGCGTCAACCGGGTGACGACCATGGGAGAGTTGGCGGCGTCGCTGGCTCACGAAATCAATCAACCGATCAGCGGTGCCATCACCAACGCCAACGTGTGCCTTCGAAAGCTGGCGCACGACGAACCCGACCTTGATGGGGTACGCGCTGCCGTCACCAGAATCGCAAGAGATACCAAGCGCGCTGCGGAGATCATCGACAGGATCCGCTCACAATTCAGGCAGAGCGCCGCGACTCGAGAGCTCATTCATGTCAACGAGATCCATCAGGAAACCGTCGCCCTGCTGCGCGACGAGGCGGTGCGATACAACATGTCAGTCCGGATGGATCTGGCAGCCGATCTTCCTCCGATCGTAGGGGATCGCGTGCAACTGCAGCAGGTCATGATGAATCTGATCGTCAACGGGATCGAGGCGATGAAGGGCGTTGATGGCGCACGAGAGATGATCCTCAAGTCGCAGCGAGCCGAAGGCCAGCAGATTCTGGTGTCGGTCAGCGATACCGGCATAGGGTTTGCGCCGGAATTGGCGGAACAGCTCTTCGCCCCGTTCTTTACCACCAAACCCGGTGGAACCGGGATGGGGCTTCGTATTTGCCGGTCGATCGTCGAATCGCACGGCGGACGCTTGTGGGCGGTCGGTACGCCTGGGCGTGGCGCAACGTTTCACTTCAGCTTACCTGCCGCGACGGGTGCCAACGCATAGCCATCGGCCGGCGCGACTGTCACGACCACTGCCAAGCCCATGACAAGGGTGGCGCGTTACGAGCGGCCGCACAGCGAGGCCGCTCCGCGCCAAGGCGGAGGCTGCAGGAGGAGGCTTTGGCGCGAGCTCAACGGGAGGCCGCGTTCCGTTGACGACCTGTTCGTGCCGGTCCCGGATCGCATATGCTTACACCCGTACGCCCACAGGCGTGGCGACCGGCTCCGGTTGATCCGGCAACCAGCCAAATGAGGAGTCTTCGATGCCAACCCCCAACATGTTGAACAAGAGTCTGCGTCTTGCCGCGGTGTGCACCGCCCTCGCGGCGCTGCCGCTCGCTGCGCTTGCCGCAAGCGATGCCTCGCAAGAGGTCACCACGGCGGCAACCCATGCCTCGCTGTCCGCGAAAGCCGACTCTCTGAAGATGGCGCATGCACATCTGCACCACACGCTCAACTGCCTCGTCGGGCCGAACGGCAGGGGCTACGACTCCAAGGCAGAGAATCCGTGCAAGGACATGGGTAACGGCGCGATCCCCGATACCACCGACGAGGCGAAGAAGAAGAGCCTCGAGCACGTGGCCGCGCAGGCCCGCGCCGCGCTGAGAAGCAGCTCGCTGGAGACGGTCCAGAAGGATGCCGAGAAGATCAACGATGAGCTGACCAGCGCTGGCTGATCGGCCGAGCTGATCCGAGAGCAAACGCGGCCCGATCGGGCGGCGTCACTGCGTGCAGAAGCTGGCGCGGCGGGCCGCCCGGCGGCGGCTAGGCTTTAGCATTCCGTGAGGCGAAAAGGCGAAGGGATGTGAGCGTGGCCACACCGGAGCCGCTCTTGTTGGGAATAATGGTGAGGCTCATATGGGTGATCGCGGGGAGATCGAGTCGCAGCTCCTCATGCTGAAAGGTCGCCCCTTGCGGACTGAAGGTGTATTCCTGTACCAGCACGGAGCGGTAGCTCCGGCCGCCATCAGAAGAGACGTCCACGTGCACTTCCTGCGTGCGCGCGCGCCGACACTCCTCCACCTCGTACACCAGGCAGAAGATCCGCTGCGGCGGATCGAACTCGAGCACGATGCGCTCGGTCACATCAGGTCTGGCGCTCGCCCAACGCGTGCCACCACGCCCGCAGTGTGTGTCGAGGAGGTGTTCGAGGGGGTGGGCCGGGTCTTCGGATGAATAGGCCAGTGTGGCGCGGCTGGCGATGTTGATCTCATCGGATGTCTCAAGGGCCGCAGAACTCGGCTCGCTCATCAGACGCTTGCGCAGGCGAGACGTATCGATCTCATTCATTTGAAGCTCCTGTTGGACGTTTCAGCAATTCGCATTCCACGAGCATCCCATCGCGCATCTCAACCGGCGAACGTGTCGCCTTGAGCACTTGCGCAATGCGCTGCAAGCGTGGGGCGAAGGTGACGCCCACGGTTGCGACGCGCAGTTGCAGGCCTGCGGGTCCTACCGACTGTCTCTTGGAACGACCGTGGCACTGAGCGTGGAAATCCGCGCGGTGTTGACGTAGGCTCGACGCCTCGTGTCTTGCGCAGCAGCGGCCCAGCTGCTGCGAGCATTGTTGCTGTGCTACAACGCAAGTGCCCGACGCGCCAAACGGGGTGAGTCGCTCACGACTCTCGGCGATCCGCAAAAAGAAGGGGTACCCGTCCCCGAGGAGTCTCGTGAGCGAAACCATCCATCTCAGCAGTCTGCTCGCCGCTCGCCGCCAGGAAATCCTGGAGCGCTGGACTCAGCGAATCGGCCGCGAGCATCCCGATAAGGAATTGAGCCGCGGCGAGCTGTGGGACCACCTGCCGCGTTATTTTGATGAGATGCTCGCTGCGCTTGGCGCCGAGGACGGCGCGTGCGGTGAGACGCCCCCCAGCGAGGGTGATACCGCCTCGACAGCCCATGGAACCCAGCGGTTGCGGGTGGGATTTGACCTCGGCGAAGTCATTCGCGAATACGAGATTCTGACCGAATGCATTCTCGATGAGGTGGACAGGGTCGGCGGCAGGCTCTCCACGCGACACGTGCGGCGCGTGCTCCGCATTCTCAACTCCGGGCGAGTCGAGGCAGTCTCGGCCTACGCCGAGCGTCGCGACGCGGACGTTGCCCGCAGCCATGCGCAGCACGTCGCCTTCGTGGCACACGAGCTGCGCAGTCCGTTGATGGCCGCCTTCCTGACGGCGGTCGCGCTACGCAAGGGCGCGCAGCCGGCGGACGAGTGGGCGTTCGGCCTGCTGACCCGCAATCTGACCACGCTGCGTGAGCTCATCGACCAGGTGCTCATGGCCGACCGCCTCGCGGCGCACGTGCCGCTGACCCGGGAGCCTCTCGACCTTCGCGCATTGATTGACGAGGTGGTGAGCGAAACACAGGTGGGGGCCAAGCAGCGCCATATCGAGCTCCTCGTGGCGGCCCCAGACACGCTGCCCTTCAGCGGCGATGTGCGACTGCTACGCTCGGCGATCGGCAACGTGCTCAGCAACGCCGTCAAGTTCACCCAGGAGGGCGACACGATTACGTTGCGCGCGGAGCGACACCCGAACCGCGTTCTCATCGAGATTGAAGATGGTTGCGGTGGGTTGCCGGAGGGTAATGCTGCAGAGCTGTTCGAGCCCTTCGTGCAACGAGGTGACAACCGCAGCGGGTTCGGACTGGGACTGGCAATCGTCAAGCAGGCGATCGAGGCCCACCACGGCAGAGTGGCCGTGCGGAACATACCGGGGAAGGGGTGCGTGTTCTCCCTCGAGTTACCCTGCGAGGATGATTGACGCAACCGCCGCACACCACCAGGCCGGGCCAGTGCGGTGCCTCAATCACCTTCAGCTGCCTTTTTCATGGTTGCGAGCAACCCGGTGAAGAGCTTGGTGCGTTGGGCGCGATCGGCCGCCTTGGCTTGCGGGGTGGCGAGCTGTGACTGATCGTAGAAGAGGCTGTAGATGATTTCGGAGTGCCCGGCGCCGGCCGGCTCCACGTCGACGGTACCGTGATAGAGGATCTTCGTATCGGGCTGAGTGTAGGTATATGAGTGGCTCGTCTGCGCCACCATGACCTCAGTGATCCTCTCGCCAAGGCGGCGCACGGTGCCGAGACCGCCCGACCCTGAGGTGTATGTGCAGCTCATCTTGATGAAGGTACCGAGCGCGCAGAACTCGCCGATCCTCTTCCAGACACCATCGGCCGGCCGATCGACCGGTGTTTTCAGGATGATCGTGGCGTAATCGGCACCCCAGGCCGTACCGGCTCCGAAAGCGAGCGCGAGGGCAAGGATGGCGCCGAGCGAACAGGACGGTCCGAGCTTCATGGTGCGTTCCCCTGGTGACGGCTTCGTGATCGCAATTATCACCAACCCGTGCCCAAGCCGTCACGTGCCGGACGCCGCAAGCCCGGATTCGTCCCACCCGGACACGGTACAGCGCTCCCTCATCGTGGCTGACGGGGGTCGTCGATTGCGACCGGGGTGACCAAGGCGTTGAAAGACCGACTGTCAGCGTTGCTGCGCGGTAAGTGGCGCGAGCCTGATCTGCTTCGCGAGCTTATAGGCGGCGGCGACATCGCCGTCGCTGTACACCAGCACACGCCCAAGAACGAGGACCGAGTTGGTCCGAGCGAACCTGACCGAGCGCCGACCATCCCGCGCCGGCGTCTCCGTCGATGAGCGCCGGTAACGCACCAGCCGCTCGAATTGACGCTGCAGATTATCTGACTAAAATCAGATATTATGTTGTTGGATCCGATCGCCCGCGTCCGTCGATTCAATCGCGTCGTCACCTCCGAGGTCGGCGCGCTCGACAGCTCCTTTCTCGGCCGGGGCCGGCCACTGGGCGCGGCGCGCGTGCTCAATGCGATCGGTCAAGGGCAAAGGGACGTGGCCGCAGTCCGCAACTATCTCGGGCTCGACTCCGGGCTGATGAGCCGTCTACTGCGAAGTCTCGAGGAGGAAGGCCTGATCGAGACCGCGTCGAATCCCCAGGACGCCCGCCGCCGCGTAGTCAGGCTGACCGAGGCCGGCCGATCCGAGTTCAAGGTCTACGAGGCGCTGTCCAACGCCCAAGCCAAGGCGTTCCTCGCTCGTCATTCCCAGCCAGAGACGCTTCTACGCGCGATGGATCTGGTCGCTTCCGCGCTTGGGCGAGGTCGGATTGTGGTGGAGGAGGCCGATCCGAGAAGCCGCGAACCGAGATATTGCCTCGGCGAATACTATGCCGAACTTGCTCGCCGGTTCGAGGGCGGCTTCGAGGTATCGCGCTCTCGCGATCCCGAGGCGAAGGACATGATTCGCCCACGCGGCGCGTTTCTCGTCGCAATATCGGATGGGCTACCGATCGGCTGTGTTGGTCTGAAGGGCAGCGGCGGCGAGGTCGCTGAGGTCAAGCGGCTCTGGGTCGCACCATCGGCGCGTGGCCTTGGGATCGCGCGTCGTCTGATGACGGCTGTGGAGGACGTCGCCCGTGAGCTGTCCATCAAGACCCTCCGCCTAGATACGAACCGCGCCCTGCCGGAGGCGCAACGGCTTTACCGCCGGACGGGATGGACCCAGATCGACCGCTTCAACGACGATCCCTATGCTGACGTCTTTTTTAGAAAGCAGCTCTGACAGGTGTCTGGCACTGCAAGACGGAACCTCGGCAGCACCCTGAGTCAAACAACGATGGAACCCAGGCTTCGCTGTTTGATTGTTTATTCAATAAATTCAATGGTCGGGGTGACAGGATTTGAACCTGCGACTCCTGCGTGCCGAACATGGCGGTAGTCCACCGGTTCAAGCTGGCGCGTCGCGTCGACGCATCTATGGGGGGCCACTGCCGACCAGCGCACCGGCTGCCTTTTCGAGTTGGCTCGCAACGTTTCTGCAATGTGTGGTCAGGCCGTCGAGGAGTCCGCTCAGCATGTCGCCAGTGGTCCTTGTTTGGTGTAACTCGCCGATGAGTGCCGAGGCCTCATCGGGTAGCCGCGTTGCAAGCTCCGTAAGAATCGCGAACAGAGTCGCGGGTGAAAAGCGACAGGATCTGGCTAGTTCGGTAAAGTGGCGAGGCTGGATTTCACGCCACCGGTAATGGCGTCCGATGCGCATCGCGAGCTTCATCTTTTGCACAGGAATCTGCTTAGGATAGGGCCAAGCGCTCGCGATATCGTACAGGGGGGCTAACCGCATGCTGTATCGCTCGCCGCCGCGGCCATAGAGCAAGGAAAAGTTTTTGGCGTGCGCATCCGTCGCGGCGATCAGGTACACAAGACAAGCACTGCGCATCAAACGCTCCCGATCCGCTTCAGGTTCGTCGGTCCCCTCAAGCAGTGTCATGACTTGGGCGAAACCTGGACCGCCTTGGTTCTCGTACTTGGATCCCGGATGGATCCCCAATGCCTGACAGCAATCCTCCTGATGAATGCGCAGCCAGCGGCCTTCCCTCCGAATACGATCGTAGCGTTCGGCGATCAACGTGGGGACGCCGCCGATGACGCGGCATTCAGTGCTGGCAGCGGCAAGACCCACTCGGCGTGCGAGCATTAGGCAGAAATGTTCGTTGAGATCGAACGCATCGAACTCAGTAGTCACCGGCTTCAGTACATGAGTAGTGGGAGTGCGTCCCTGCGGCACTCCCCAGCGCCGATGACGCTTATCGAAATACAATGCAGTCTTTGCCTGCGCGCCGGAGAGAGAAAACTGTCCCTCGGTCGCACTTTCGCGAGCCGCGCTCGCATCCTGCGCAAGGTGTTGAATGCGCCGCTCCAGTTGAGCATCGTCCAGCCATTCGATCTGTAGCGGCGCATCGGCTGCGGCCTGGACTTCATCCAATCGGTCCTCGCGCACGAATTGCACGGCGCCGGCGCAGTCCTCGCCCACATGGGAGAGCAGTGCCACGGGATTTCGCGCGGAGACCTGGAATCGGCGCGCCCACGCATCGAGTGTGCGCTCGTTATCCGGTAGCAGTCCCCAGAGGAAATTGGTCACCACGCTACCGGTGATGCCCGTGGGCTGAATCGGCCAGGCTTGCGAGACCGGGTAAGCGCCTTCGTCAGCGAGCCAGGCCTCGCTGTAAGCGAAGCGCACTGTCGAGCCGCGCATCTCGAGTGTGCCGGCGACCTCGCCGTCGAGGCAGACAAAGAGTCTCATGACTTGTCGGCTGGTCGACTGGGTCGCACATGGGAATCGATGATGTCAGATAGCGATACGTCCTTACGGGAAGATCGTCGAGGTTTGGGCTCGCTCCACGGGACGACACCAGTCTGCAGTCGCACGCCGAGGTAACCAAGCGCTCGAAGGATCTTACCAACTTGGGCGGTATCCTTGCCCTGCTCGACTTCCGAGACCCAGGCTTGCGTAGCGCCAATCGCCCGCGCCAATTCGGTCTGGCTGAGGCCGCGATGGCGCCGCGCTGCCAAGATGATCTTGCCGACATCGGCGGCTGAGTGTGCCCACATGATCGATTACCACTGTATGGTCGAGCGTATATAATGCAATATATAGCCGCTCCGGCATATATGCAACTATATGCGATCGACAATAGCTTTCGCTCCTGTTCATTCGCCCCCCGCCAGGCAGCGCAGCACCGCCGGCGTCCGGGGCCCAGAGGTCGAACGGTCGAACTGCGCGCGAGCGCCGAGCGCCAGCAGAGAGGGCCTAATCGAGTTGCGCACGTGACAGCAGGAGGGACATGTCGGGCGAGGGAGAAGGATAGGACCATCTTCTTGCTCTGCCGGAGTGCCGCTAAACGGGAAGCGAATTGCGACGTCTCAGGGCGCCGTCGGCGCGCAGAAACTGGACCCCAATTGGACCCCACAGTCGAGCGTACGTGGACCCCAATGAGAATGCTCAGAGAAATTCTTGAGAAAATTCAATGGTCGGGGTGACAGGATTTGAACCTGCGACTCCTACGTCCCGAAAACTTTTGGACCCTGTCTAAGCGCTTCCAGGCGTGTCCACCGCTGTCATTAACACTATGATTTGACAGCATTTAGTATCTGGCCGAGAATATCCACATCCAGGGGTATCTCCCCCAAAGTGGAACCAAACTGGAACCATTTGAGCGCTTTTTAGCCATTGGTTCCAGTTTGGAGATGGCCAGACCGCTTGAAACGACTCACCGACCCGCTTCTCAAGGCCTATCTGCGCTCGCCCCCGAGCGCGCTCGAGACGCTGCCGGATGGCGCCATCCCGGGGCTCTCGGTTCGGTTCGGCACGGGGGGTACGGCCAACTGGTCCCTCCTCATTCGCGTCGCAGGAGAAGGCGGAGTCAACGCGAAGGGGAGGCTCCTGCGCGGGCCGAAGTACCGCGTCAACCTCGGGCGCTATCCGGAGGTCTCGATCAGCTCAGCACGGGCGAAGGCGGCGCACGTTCTTGATCAGGCCAGGCAGGGGATCCATCCCCGCCAAACCTTGAAATCGGTCCAGCCTGCAAGCGGCTTCACCGTCGAGACTCTCTCCCAGGAATTCATGACCCAGCACATTCATTCCCGGGAACTCGATTCGGCGCGCAAGTACGAGCTTTCATTCAGCACCCATATCAATCCCCGGATCGGGCGACTGCTCGCCGAGCGATTGACGCGCGAGCAGGTACGGGACGTGATGGACGCGGCACGCATCCGGCGCCCACGCCCGAATGGTCACCGCGGCGGGCGCATCGGGGGACTGGAGGCGGCGCGAACTGCGATGGCGGTGCTGCGTCACATGTTTACCTGGGCGATCGATGAGGGAAAGATCAAGCGCGACGATAATCCCGTGAGCAGGATCGACAGGAATCTACCCAAGGCCAAGCATCGCGAGGTCGTCCTGTCGTTGAACGAGGCGCGCCTCGTCTGGCAGGCGGCGGAATCGATCGGCTATCCCTTCGGGACGCACGTGCAGCTCATGCTGCTGACGGGGTGCCGCCTCGATGAATGGGCATCCGCGCGTTATAGCTGGATCGACCTGGATGAGGCGCTCATGGTGATCCCGGCGCGCGAGTACAAGAGCGATCATGTGCATATCGTGCCGCTCGTCACGCAGGCACTTGCGATTCTCAGGCGCGTCCCGAAGCCGACCAAGGGCGAGTACCTACTTTCGAGCACCGACGGACGCGTGCCCATTCAGGGCGTCTCAAAGTTCTACAGGATTCGGCTTCTCGATGAGATCCTGGCGATTACCGGAGACAAGTTTCCCAAGCGATTCACATCGCATGATTTGCGTCGAACCGTGGCGACGCGCTTGGCGGAGAGTCTCGGAGACCAGGGCGACAAACTCATCAGGCGAGTCCTAGGGCACTCCGATGGCAGCGTGACCGCGATCTACAATCGCTACGGGTACGTGAAGGAGATGCGACGGGCACTGGAGCAGTGGGCGAATGATCTGACGTGTGCGGGTGCCGCCTGAAAATCGTACGCGCCGGTGAGGGCTGAGGTTCAATCCCCAGGCAGTCCAGCGAGTCGCGCTCGAGTCATTCGGCCCCGGCGGAATTCGTTCCGGATTCAGTCTATTCCGCTCTTTATGTCCCGCACCGCACGTCAATCGACTCTCTCAAATCTCTCCCTTCTCCCCTCCTTTCGTAATATAGAGCCGCGCCTCTTGAGGAGGATAAAGTAAAATGAGACCAACGCATTTGAGCGATCCCACGCCTACTTGAGAAGCTGCATCTTGAAAATTGCAGACGCAGAGCAGACTTCTGTCGTCAGCGATGTCTATGCGATTTTAGACGAGGAGGCGGCGAAGTTCGAGGCGTAACTTGCAATACTCGAGATCAGACGCCGGCGTCGCCCGGGCCAAGCATTGCTCGGCGCTCGGCATCATTGTAGTGACCGGCGACGAGGCGGGATTGTGGCAGCGCACCGAGTGCCAGCGAGGCTGGCGTACTCTTTCCGGGCGCGGGCGCACCGCTCGCCAAGTTCTGCCCGCCGGCCGTCGCAGACGGCAAGCTTCCGGTGCCGACCTATGACGGTCGCGTCGATGTTTATGTCTCGAACCCATAGCTAGTGCCGCAGCGCGGGCTCAACAGCGCGAGCTTTTGCGAGCAGCTCGGTGGGCTCGCAAGACCGCCATAGCTCCGTTGCATCATGAGCTTTCAAGGCGCTTGAATAGAATAGCGAACGGCAGAGGAACAGTTATCTTGTTGGAAGCTCGCGTTCATTCCGAACTCGGACTGCTCACGGAGGAGCAGCGCACGATGCGCACTCTTCACCACGCAATCGTGGCGTTCGCGCGGCGGCGTCCTTGGCATTGCGGGCGCGATGCTCGCGGTCGGGTCGTCGCAACTGCTGCAATTCCCCCCGCCCGCGCCCAAACGGTTCCCCTAGCAGGCCGTTGAAAAGCGCTGATCGATGAACGTTGTCATGATCGAGCGATTCATTTTTGAGAGCTCTGGCGCTGGCCTGCGGTGTTGCGGCCGGGTTGGACCTCGCTCTTTAAGCTCTCGTGGATCGATTCGGCAGATCGCATCTACACGTCCCCTATGTCGGTACCGGCTCGGGCAAGAGCTTCGCTACCCGCAGCAGGCTGTGGCAGCCGATCGTGAGCACTGTCATGAAGCCGGCACTGCGATAACCGCGCACCCGCATCTTGCGCATGGGCCGTCCGTCCTTGCCCCAGCCGAAGGCCTCTTCGATGCGCTTGCGGATGCGCTGGCTGGCTCGATAGCCGCCGTGGCGCGTGGTACGCGCATCGATCGCGGAGCCCCCCGGGCGGGCCAGGTTCTGTGCCACGTGCGGAGTGACGCCCAGCGCGCGGCACTCGGCCACGAACTCGCGGGTGTCGTAGGCCTTGTCCGCCGCCAGCGTACAGCCCGAGCGCTGCGCATGGCGTTTCATCAGCTCGATAGCGCTCTCGCGCTCGGCGAAGCCCGTCGCTTCGGTGAACTCCACATCGATGGGCAGACCCTGGCGATGCTCCATCAACACGTGCACCATGTAATAGAGCTTGGTCAGATGTCCCTTGCCCTTGCGAAAGAGCTTTGCCTGCGGCTCGTGCGGAGCGACGTGCGTCTCGTTCGTGCGCGGCTGGCCATGGAAGTCCACGTGCGGGTTGCGACCCGGCGGCGGCGGATCGTCCTTGCCGTCGCGTCGACGCATGCTCTTGACCGCCGACCAGGCCTCAATGAGCGTCCCATCGACACTGAAGTGCTCCGAGGAGAGCAGCCCCTCGCGCCGCGCCCGCCGGCCGATGCGCCGCAGCAGCTTCCTCGCCACCCCGGCCTCAATCAGCCGGTCCCGGTTCTTGGTGAAGGTCGAGTGATCCCAGATCCGATCATCCATCGACAGACCGACGAACCAGCGAAACAGCAGGTTGTAGTCCAGCTGCTCACACAAAAGCCGCTCGGAGCGGATCGAGTACAGCACTTGCAGTACCAATGCCCGCACCAGACGCTCCGGGGCCACCGAGTCCCGCCCGCCTTCAGCATAAACACGGTCGAAG
>Ga0335072_10000161_pt1 | contig 142895 bp, 135 predicted proteins | sample Lox_Sample_21_FD_206725 | JGI IMG/M metagenome (GOLD analysis project Ga0335072, IMG submission 206725) | Soil microbial communities from Loxahatchee National Wildlife Refuge, Florida, United States - Lox_Sample_2.1 | ecosystem: Environmental > Terrestrial > Soil > Wetlands | place: USA...
CACCATCAGTTGGCCATTGCGATGGAGCTCGTGCACCGGTGCCCCGAGGTAATGTTCGTGCTCGACCATATCGGCAAACCCGGCATCCGCGCCGGTCTGCGCGAACCTTGGCAGAGCCAGATCACCGAGTTGGCGCGCATGCCCAATGTGGTCTGCAAGATCTCCGGCGTTGCGACCGAAGCCAACCACAGTGATTGGGCCCGTGAGCAGCTGCGCCCTTACATCGAGCACTGCATCGAGCGCTTTGGTTTCAACCGGGTAATGTTCGGCGGCGACTGGCCAGTGCTGGAACTCGCCGGCAGCTACCGGGACTGGGTCGGCATTGTCGATTGGATCGTAGCGCAGGCGCGGGAGGAGGAACAACGGTGCCTGTTTCGCGACACGGCGATCCGCGTCTATCGTCTGCCTCCTTGACGCGGCTGTAATCATGGCAGTTCGTCGCGCCGATGGCGTCGACGACCGACGCCGTCCGTCTCTTGGCAATCACTCTACGACTTTGTTTGCTCGGCCAGCAGGGGGGCGATGAAGTCGGGAACCACAAGGCCAGCCTTGACGCGAGCCTCCAGCACGGCCTCCGCCTCACGTACACCGACGAGCCGCCTGATCGTTTCATCGATCCGCACGAAGGGAACGATGACAACGCCTTCTTCATCACCGATTGCCAGATCTCCGGACGCGACGACGACCCCGCCGAGCACGACCGGTAGGCCCGCGGTTCCGGGTCCTTTGCGCGCCGGCGAGTTCGGCGTGAGGCCCGTGGCGAAGCAAGGGAACTCGAGTGCCGCGATGCCCTTGCGATCCCGCACGCAGCCGTCGGTGACGAAGGCCACAGCCCCGGCATTGCGGGCCATGCCCAGCAGATTGTCGCCGGCCACCGCCGCACCCCGATATCCGTCGGCGGCAGCCACGATCACATCGCCTGCCTTGGCCAATGTCAATGCGGCGAAGACCGCCAGGTTATCGTCCGGTCGACAATGGCAGGGAAGGGCCACACCCACGAAGTGAGCCTGTTCCGCCACCACCGGCTTGATCTCCGGGGCAAGCGCGCCGCCACCACCCAGCGCATCGACGACAAACCCGGTGGGCACATCGACGAACGCCGCGATCTGCGCAGCACTCGGGCGCCGATCGGGCCGGTGCAGGGCAAGAACCGGCGCATCTTCAATCATGGAACGATCGTCCAGGGAAGAGTCATCTCCTGGGCATTTTCCATTGATCACCGCTGCCTGTCCATGCTCCACCTCGTCGGCAAATGAAGGCAGGCCGTTCGCCAAGATGATACGGAGCGGGAGGATGCCACGACCATGACCGAGTCGGTCGCATCCTGGAGACGGGACGGATATTCGGTTGCGGCGATGCGCGCTCAGGCGCGCCGCATGCTTCCTCGCCCGATCTTCGACTTTGCAGACGGCGCGGCCGAGGACGAACACACGCTGCTCCGCAACGAGCTGGCCTTCCGCGAGATAGCACTTCTCCCGCGCCCATTGCAGGGGGCGGCGACCCGCGATCTTTCCGTCACTTTGTTCGGTCGGCACCTCTCGCTGCCAGTGCTGATCGGTCCCGTTGGCCTGGCGGGGTTGTTCTGGCCGGACGGCGAATGTGCCGCCGCCCGTGCCGCTGCCAGCGCCGGCACGGCCTTCTGTTTGTCGCACGGCTCGGTTTGTAGCCTCGAGGCGCTCGCAACCACGGGGGCTCAGCCACGCTGGATGCAGGTCTTTATCTACACCGACCGCGGCTTTACCCGCGCGCTCGCGGAGCGAGCGGCGGCAACCGGATACGACGCTCTGGTGCTCACGATCGATAACCAGCTTCTTGGCAATCGTGAGCGTGATCTGCGCAACGGCTTCTCCATCCCGCCGCGCCTCACGCCATCAGCTTTGCTCGGTATGGGCGCGAAGCTCCCATGGCTCGTGCGCATGCGCCGGGAACTTCCGCGCATCACGTTTGGGAACTATGTAAAGCCCGGAGAGAGAGTTGGCGCCGCCACGCTCGCAAGTCGGATGGCAGGACTGCTCGATCCAGCGATGAATTGGCGGGACGTTGCCTGGCTGCGTGACATTTGGCGCGGAAAGCTGTTGCTCAAGGGCGTGCTACATCCGGCGGAAGCCACCGAGGCGGTGGCACAGGGGGTCGACGGGCTGATCGTCTCCAACCATGGCGGACGCCAGCTGGACGGAGCACCGGCCTCCGTGGAGGCGCTGCCCGGCGTAGTCGCGGCGGTCGAAGGCCGCATTCCCGTTCTGCTGGACGGTGGCGTCCGCCGCGGCACAGACGTGATCAAGGCTCTAGCGTTGGGTGCCAGGGTCGTGCTGATCGGCCGGCCGCAGCTCTGGGGGCTGGCGGTAGCGGGTGAGGCCGGAGTGGCCCACGTACTCGACCTTTATCGGCGCGAGATTGACCGGGTCATGGGGCTGATGGGAATCGCGCGCCTTGCGGAACTCGGCCCGCATTGCTGTTTCCCTGGCGCAGTACCGCCCACCGCGCGCCCTGGGATAACGGATCCTGAGACAACTCCGGCGCACTGATACAATCCGGCGCCCGCCGAATGGCATCCGAGTGGGATCCGTCAGCTCTCGCGCCAAGCCTCATTCACGACGCGACTTTCGGGCGTAGCAGTCGGTGAATGGCAAAAGTCAATTATGTTTGCGGGCGTCATTTCATCAGAAAGTTGCTGACGGACAAAGCATTGGCTCGAGTGCTGACAGAACCCGATCACCCTGACAATGCCTCAAAGAAGCTCGACGCGCCGGCACTAAAGCGTGATCGCCGAAGGTGGAATCACCGAAAGCGTGAATCACGCGGGGAAAACAAACGGCTGGAGCGTGTTCACCCCGACTGGTTGTCAACCGGCGTGCAAAATTCTTATGACCGCGGTCAAGGAAGAAAGACGCAGTTGGTCAGCCGGGCGAGCGGGTAGCGGTGTTCTGATAGGTTCAAGACCGAGCCAGAGGCCAGGGCGCCGGGGCATGATCGACGGTTGAGCAGTTTCTTATGCGCGGATTGGATACCGCCTGCTGAGTGTTCGTCGTCGAGGAGCCTCGGTCTGATTGATTTCCTTTAGGAAATCTGGAGCGGGCGAAGGGATTCGAACCCTCGACCCCAACCTTGGCAAGGTGCCCCACGCCTTTCTCTCCACCGCGCTGCTCTCGCCGTATTTACGAAAAACCCATGCAAAACAATGAGTTGAGAAAGAGCTAAGTCGCCGCATTTGCGCTTGACTGGCCTCCGGTTTGACACCAACTGCTTGGAATCCGCTCCGATTGAGGGTATGATAGGGCAATTCTAATCATTGGTCCAGCAGGTGGTTGATATGGCTGCGGAAAAGCTCACCAAGCGGATTGTCGACGCTCTCAAGGCTCCGAAACCTTCGGAGGATGGGGTCAAGGTTCGGGAGACTTTCGTGTGGGACAAGGAGCTGCGCGGCTTCGGCGTCCAGGTCATGCCGTCTGGCCTCAAGAGCTTCGTCATCCAGTTTCGCACGTCCGAAGGCCGCCTGCGCCGCTCAGTCATCGGGCGGTTCGGATTGATGACCGTCGAGGAGGCCCGCGATCTCGCCCACGAGAAACTGGTCGCGGTATCCAAGGGCGTTGATCCCGTCGCGGCCGAAGCGGAGGCCGCTGGTCGGATCACCGTCGCCGAACTTTGCGACTGGTATCTCACCGAAGCTGAGGCGGGCCGCATTCTCGGCCGGCGGCGGCGTCCCATCAAAGCCTCGACCCTGGCAATGGATCGCAGCCGGATCGAGTCCCACATAAAGCCGTTGCTCGGACGTCGGCAGATCGGCACCCTCAAGCTCGGCGACATCGAAGCTGCGCAGGCTGACATCGCGGCTGGAAAGACCGCGAAGGCGCGCGCGGGCAGCCGCGGCGGCGCGACGACCGGCGGCGAAGGCGTAGCCGCCCGGACCCTCTCGACGCTGCACGCGATCTTCGAGCACGGCGTGCGCGTCGGCAAAATCCCGAACAACCCCGCAAAGGGGGTGCGTAAGCTCGCCAGTACGCCGCGCGAGCGGCGGCTCAGCCGGGCCGAGATCGAGCGCCTCGGCAAGACGCTGCGCGAGGCGGCTCAGGATGGCGAGCACCCGACCGGGCTCGCCGCCATCCGGTTCCTGTTGCTAACCGGCTTCCGCCGCATGGAGGGACTCGGCGTGGAGCGCGCCTGGCTCGACGAGGAAGAGGGCGCGGTTCGTTTCCCCGACACCAAGAGCGGCGCTCAGACGCGCGTCGTCGGTCAAGCGGCTATCGACCTCCTGCTCGATCAACCAAAAACGAAGTCGTCATTCTTCTTTCCGGCCGATTGGGGCGAGGGACATTTCATCGGCTTGGTCCGGGTGCTCGATCGCGTCTGCGAGCGCGCCAAGCTCGCCGACGTCACGGCCCATACGCTCCGCCATACCTTCGCGAGCCTGGCCGGCGATCTCGGCTTCTCCGAGCTGACCATCGCAGCGCTCTTGGGACACGCCTCACGCGGCGTCACCCAGCGCTACGTCCATATCGACGAAGCCCTTCGGATGGCCGCCGATCGCATCACGGAGGAGATGGCCGATGTCCTAGATGGAAAGGCAGCGATCGCGCGGCCACGCCGGCGCGGTGAGCGCCGGTCGCTGGAAGGTCCGGAAGCCACAGACGGCATGCCGCAAGTGGCGGCTTAGCCGCGCTGCTAATCACGCCGATGCGTGCCGGACCAGATCGCAAGGCGACGGTCTCACCGATTTTCAGCGACGGCGGCCAGCAGCCCGTCAGGGGTGAGAAAGTGCCGGCTGTCTTTGGCTTCGATTCCGTGGCCGAATCCAAGCCAGAAACCGCCAAAGGCGAGACCCGATCACGATGCGCACCAGTATCTTTACTGAAGAAACCATGACCCGGCCGCTCTTCGAGGAGCTTACCGGGGATCACGCGCGCGAGGATGAATGGTCCGGTCCGCACGGCTTCGCGATCGGCGGTATGATGCAGGCCAATACCGCTTCTCTTGCCGAGGAATACTTCGCGGCCGCCAATGAGCTGGTGGACGCGATCAAGGAGAAGCGCATTGCCGACTATCAGATCGGCAATGCAGCCCTATTCCTCTATCGGCACTCCTGCGAACTCATTCTCAAAGCCGCACTGCCTGCTTCCAAGCGAACTCACGATTTGATCGGCCTCACCGACAGGTTCGTAGAAATGGTCAAAGAGAAATACGGGGAAGATGTACCTGTCTGGATCGTGAGGCGAATGAAGGAGTTGGCTGCCATCGATCCAAATTCAACCGCGTTTCGTTATGGCAACTACGGAACGCCAGTCGACGCGGGAGACGTACCTATCGAGTTCGAAGCCTATGTCAGCCTGTCGCATCTGCAAGCTGCGATGCTGGCGCTTAACACCGCATTGGTTTCGGCGGTCGCAGAGATCAGGCTGGGTCGTCACGGCCCCGCGTTGTGACTGCGCTCGCACGCCCGCTCGCGATGGCGGACAAGCCTCAGGCGATGCTCGTCAGTCAGCGAAATCGGCGAATTCCATCGGAGCTCGCCGCGAGCTTGCTCGCTAAGTCTGGGTGAGAATTCAGGCCTGCCCTGGTCGTCGAAGGTCACCAGCGCGCGGTCGAAGGCGGCGTCCCACAGCGCCGACAGGAGCAGGCCGTTATGCACGTCGAGCCGCTCGGCGTCGCTTTCGCAGTCGGCCCACGGGATGATGTGAGACGCGCGCAGCAGAGCCGAGTCAGAGATCCCGGTTAGCGGACAGCGCCCTTGCCAATAGTTCATCAGGCGATCGCGAAAGACGTCCTGCCCGATCCTCTGCACGACAAGCCGCTCGGCCTCGGTCGTCCGGGGCAAGCCGGCCACCCGGCGTTCAAACTCCTGGAGCGGTGCATCGGGCAGGCTGACACCCAGCCCGTAGGTCCGATGTAGCGCCGCATAGAGCGCACCGAGCGTACCGAAGACGAAACAGGCGCGACCGGGGCCGGAGATGTTGGCTTCGGGCACGTTGAGTTCTCGGATGACACCGAGATGGTCGAGGGCCAGATACCACGGCCCTGAAGGCCCCGTGGCGGCCAGATAGACTGTGCCCTTCGCGGTGGTCGAGCCGAAAGCCGCCCAGCCGGCCTCTTCCCCCAGGATACGGCGGAAGCCGTTCTGCGATGCGGCCTTCTGGCATTCCTCGCGGACGACAAAGGATTGGGGCGATTCAATCGTCATCGTGCGGGGGGCTCAGATGTCCATGGCGAACAGGCGCTGCTCCGCCGGAGTCGAACTCATCCGGAGCCTCACGTAGCTGTCGCCCTGTAGCTTGGGGGGCGGAGCCGTCGTGGTGGTCACGATGTATTGGAAACACGGCGTCGCGGCAGCCTCCTCCCATTGATGCACGAGTTCGAACAGGCCGGCATAGAGCTGTCCATCCAGATCGGCCTCGCGCGGACTGTCGTGGACGAGGAAGGCCGGTAGGTCCGCCTTCTCCTCGACCGCCATATGCAACGCGGCGAGATCGAACGCGACGATCTTCAGAGAATCCAATGCCGCCGTTGAAACTTCACCTCGCCCAGAAAACTCGGCATCGACCTTCAAGCCGTTGCCGTCCAGCTTGACGGCTCCCGTTATTCCCTCGGGGAGCCAGGCCGCCATGATCCCTTGGTACTTTTCCTCCAAGGTCCTGATGGCTGCCCGCGCCCGTGAGCGCCCGGCGTCCAACTGCGCGCGAACCGCCTCCAGCGCGGCAGTGGACGACGCCGTTGGCCTGGTTGCTGCCTCGCTTTCTCGCAGAGATCGCACATCATCGAGTGTGCGCCTCGCCCGATAGACACGGTCCTGCACCGCCTTGGCGGCTGCCTGAGCGGCGCTGCTGGCGGCAGCGGCTGTCTTCGCCTCCGTTTCAAGCGCCTGCTGTCGAGGCCCGAGTTGCTGGATCAACGCAGCGATGCGCTTTGCTTCCTGCTCCGCAGCTGCGCCTGCTGAATCCATATCTGTGGCCTGTTTCTGCTTCTCAGCAATCTTGGCTCTCAGAGCGGACAGGTCACACGCTTCGAGCGAAATGCCGCAACCCTTCGCCAGGGCCTCATCTACTCGGACCCGACAAACAGGGCAGACGCGGATCCGTCCCTGAGTGATGTCGATCTCACCTAAGTTCGCTTCAGAACGCAGTCGTCCGGCGTCGTCGTGCTTAGTGCGCGCCTCATTTTCCAACTGCTGCTGTTTTGCCACCAACCCACTGCGTTCCTCGCTGAGCGCCTTCTGACGCTCAAAGATCGAGCCGACGTCTGGTGCCTTCGGCAGGTCGGCGCGCATAGCGTCGGCCAACGCTGCCTCCGCCAGTGCGATGAGTCCCTTCCGATCTATGGTGTCGTCGAAACCCACATCGTCGCCGGCGTTCAATGCGCGTCTCGCCGCTTGCAGGCCTTCCACATATCGCTGTTGCTGATAGGTGTGACGACGACGCTCGTCCTCGACTTCGGTCACCAGTTCCCGCTCGCGGACGGCGGCGGCGCGTTCTTCCGCGTCGAGCGCGCGCAACGCAAGACGAACCATGGTCAGCTTGGCTGTTTCGCCCAGCACCTGCGCACGGGACCGGGTTTGTGTCTGTGAGGACCGCCAAGCCAGAATGTCGGCCAAGCGACACTCCTGATCGCGTGTCAGCCAGGCCCGAAGCACATCCCAAACGTGGTCTCCACCGACCTCTGGCGGTGTTGCCGCCGCGATTGTCGAGAAGAAGCTGGAGACGATGACGGGATCGATGGATGTTTGATCGCCGTCGCGACGTCCCTGCGCGATCGCGTCTTCGATGGAGGCGGCCTGAACAACGAACTCCCCGCCCGGCAGGCCCAGTGGGCGGACGACGACCCAGCACGCGCCGTCGATCAGAACTTCGGCCGCGAACAAGCCATTCTGAAGCCGCGTCATGAGCCGCGACCGCTGAGCGTCCGTCGCATAGGTCGGTTCACCCAGGCAGGCCCGGAGCAGACGGCAGAAGGTCGTTTTGCCACTACCATGCGCCAAGGCACGGCTGCCGCTGCTCGACATATCCGGTGTCCAGATGATGTTGAGGCCGGGCTTCAGCGGCACGTCGCGGATGATGGTCTGCGGATCGCGGAAGATCGCCAGACGACGCACCCAGAGCCGAGGCCCGGCCCGACCTTCCGGCGCCTGCGGCGGTTGGATCGTCGGTGTGAAAAGGTCAGCCTGAGCGCCCATTTCCGAACCTCGCCCAGATCAGATTGTCTTCGGGCGCGGCCGCAGCAGCGGTGAGGCTGCCGACATCCATGCTCCGCACTGCGCGGATAGCGAAGGCGGCGCGCTGCGCCTCGGCCGAGGCGGCTTGCAGTCCCGTCGCGCTGAAATGCTGTCCCCGCGTCCACGTCCCGTCGGCACGCTCCTCCAACTGACCCGAGGTGAGCAGCGCTTCGAACATCGATTGCCATGCCGCGTTGATGGCGGGGCGAAGCCGGACAGTGCCCTGTGCCGGCCGCGCCTCGGAGCCGACGAGCCTGACCCATTGATTCCGATCATCGGCGGCGAGCAGAGGCGTCAACAGCGCGGGCTCGGCGAGGCTGGCGATGATGAAGCGCATCCGCGCGCCGTCGCTCGCGGGGTCCATCTGCCAGAGCGCGTACTGCGCCGCGTAGCGGAGACGGTCACGGGGCTGAACGCTTGCTGACCAAACCCACGCGCCATTCAGCAAGCCTTCAAGAGGTGGCAGCTCGATAGAAACAGAAATCGCGTCTGGCGGGGCCGCCGTCTGCCCCCACACCTCCAGCACCAGGCGCTCGGTACGGTATTCACCGTAGAGGCGATTTTCCTTTTCCTTCAGGACACGGAAGGTCTCGGAGGGATAATCGGTGCCTTTGACCTTGACGGGGTCAAGCACGTAGCGCTGCTCTTCCTCGGTCAACCCGTATTTCCTGGCGAAGAAGACATCGAGTTCCGACCGCAATTGCGCGCGCCGGTCCTCATTCCAAGCGAAAGGCTGACCGGAATATCCCAGATCCTCCGCCCAAGGCTTTATGGCATGGCTCGTGTAAGTCAGCTCCAACACGCGTGAGCTGATGAAACCGAGATCGCCGGATGAGAAGGCCGAGAGAGGTAACGCCGCAAACTGCTTCATATAGTAATACTTCAATGATGTTCCGCCAAACTTCTGTCTTGCAATGAAATCGAAGATCAAAGAGTCAAGCATCGCAAGCATGGCGGCGGTCTGTTCCGGTTTAGCAACCGGGTGCATAAGCAGTATTTTATCGCCTGTTCCCACCTTCGGAAAAACACCAGCAATCACAGTCCGCTCGTCAGTCGACCGCGAAATATCCCGCCATCCCAGGAGCCAACGTGGCTGCTTGGCAGCAATCAGGAGTTCGGCAAGCGCAAGCGCGCTCTTCGGCCCTTCAGCGATAAGAGTAAGATCAGGCACCGTTAACGGCATCTCGCGCTGCATCTCGGCACCGGCGGCGAGCGTCTTGGGATCGAACAGAAAGCGTTCGGGCGATCCCTTCAGCGCCCCACGCCAATCCTGTCCGCTGCCGAGAAGGCGGAAGATGTGGGCTTCTCGTGCTGGCGTTCCTTCAAGAGCGGGAATGGCGCCGGCCAGCCAAGTAACAATCGCTTTGAGCGCCGCGGAGTTACCGCTCTCGTGTACATCGGCGCCAGCCTTGCGGCGTCCTTTCCCACCTTCACCTCGCGCCAGCCTGACCGCACTTTTCAAAGCCGTCGGCACGCGGGCGGCGCGCAAGATGACCTCGTCCTCGGGCACCCAGTAACGCGGCGACGGCTCGAAATCCGGGTCTTGCTTTTCGAGTATGGTGCAGTCGCGAGCGCCTTCCTCTTCGTCGCTCGCTCCAGCGCCGTAGGTCGCCCAGCGATGATCGAACTGATGAATCATCTTGGCCTCGTATAGCGGCACGCGACGTTCGACGCCCGCTGGCGTCTCCCGCTCCCAGTCCCCACCGCCACGTTGCCAACCGTCAGCCTCCATCTGCGCTGGCGTGCGGAAGAAACCGGAATCGCCGGACATATGGAACATCGCCTGAAACGTGATGCCCCAGGGATTGATGTCGCCGCCTTCCTCCTGCGGCCGTTCCTCGATCAGCGCAGATGTATGGGAGTAGAGTTTTGCCGTCAGCTCTGCATCGGCACGAGAACGAAAAACAGGAGCAGTCTTGGTATTCGGGTTGATTGCGGCGATTTCTGCGGGGGTCAATCGAAATCGCCTCTCCGAACTCGCGAGGTCGGCGGTATTCAGGAGCGAGAATGCGAACTCTGCCCCCTGTTTGGAGGAACCGATTGTCAGCAGGCAAAACGAACTCCGATCATCGGTTGCCAGGAAGACCTTCCGAACTTCGAAGAAGCTGTACAGCGAGGCAAGACGCGAAGAAGTCACCAATGAAGCGAAAAAGTATTGCGTTGTAGAATCCGTGGCGATGCCCGTTGGCACAATTACGCCTGCTCGCCCGGTCGGTTTAGTCAGGCGCGAGAACAGCTCGGCGAATAGAGCGTAGGTGTTAACATCCCCTCGGCCAGCGAGCGGATAGCGGCCTGACGATCGCGCGAACTCGCTCGCTGCCTCCGCTGTGCGCTTGGCGAAGACAAAGTCCCGCCACAGACGGCCGTCCGCGCTCTCGGGATCTGCCTTCTCCAGGTTGCTGATTAGCTTTTGGCGCTCAGCCTTGTTGGGCGCGCTAGCGATCGCCGGCGAACGTGCGGCGAAAAACTCCTGCTCCTGAAGCTTGATCCGCTCCCATGGGGGATTGCCGATGACGACATCGAAGCCGCCGTCGCGCTCCATGATCTCGGGAAATTCGATGAACCAGTGAAAGGCGCTCACCTTCTCGGAGGTCAGCGTCGCCCCCTGGCGTAAGTGCTCCGCGGGTGCCTGGCCGCCTGCCGCCTGCCACACATGCTCGGTGAGCGGCATGACGTCCGTCCCTGCGGCACTGGTTGATTTCGGTGTAAAGAACGCCGCCATGTAGAAATTGGCCGAGACATAGAGGTCGCTGGCTGTCTTCAGACTCTGCCAATCATCGGACGCGCGTATTGTTGCGAAGCCAAGAGCCTTCGCCTCCACGCTCGCCAGATCGTCCTGCACCATCTCCTTCAGTTTGTGATCGCGCTCGGCCAGGATTTCGGGCGGCGACCAGTCCTTGAACAGTTGTGGATGACCTTTCGCCCGATCGCGCTGCTCCTTGTTGAGGCGGCCGTAGCGACGCGAGAGTTCCTTGTCGTCTCCGGTCAGCGGCTTGTATGCCTCGTCCGGCAATCCCTCTCGCAGCATCCGACGGCCGAACACGCCGATCAGGCTGTCGCCGCAGCGAATCTGCGCATCGAAGAATGCGAGGGGCCGACCGGGCTCCAACGCTTCGATCCAAAGCGCCACCTTGGTCAGCTCGACCGCCATAGGGTTGCGGTCCACGCCATAGAGGCAGCGGCAAGCGACTTCGCGCAACGCGTGGCGGAAATCCGCAGCCGCAGGGATGCCACCAGCGCGATACCGAGCAACACGGGTGGCGATACGCCGCGCCGCGGCGAGCAGGAAGTGTCCCGAGCCGCAGGCCGGATCGATGACAGTGAGCTTCAGCAACTCTTCGGCGGGATCGGCGGCCTGGGCTTCCCGCTCGTCGAGTACCGGATCGAGCGTGGTGTCGAGCAGGAGCTGCACCAGACTGTCCGGCGTGTAGTAGGAGCCAGTGGTCTTGCGCTGGTTGCCCTTTTGCTCTGCGGCTTCCGAGGCGAAGACCAGCGTCCTGCCATCGTCACCAAGCTGCGGCTGGAGTTCGAGCAGGGATTCGTAGACTGAGCCCAGCTCTTCCGTCTCCATCGCTCGCCAGTTCACCGGCACCATGCCGGTTCTGTCGGAAAGCCATGACAGGCGGAACAGCGCCTCCATGAAGGCGCGGTTGCGGAGGCGTGCGGTTTCGAGATGTGGCAGCTTGTCGGCGCTGAATAGGCCGCCGAGCGCCGGAAGCCCGAGCCCGTCCTGTCCGCGGGCAAGGGCGCCGAAGACGACTTTGATACCCTCGTAGCGGTCGTGGTGCTTGTCCCAGGTTGCGGCGCGCGCCGCTTGCACCCGAAGCGCGGTGAGGCTGTAACCCTCGGCGTAGAGCTTGCGGACGTCCGGCTTTGCCGTGTCCGGGTGAAGCAGGTTCCGATCTTCAGCCACCATCAGGAAGATCAGGCGATAGACGAGGCGCAGAAGCTCGTTGAACCATTCGGTGAGATCGAGCTCGCCGGATTTCAGCCGGGCAGCGAGTTCGGGGTTGGCTTCGAGGAACCCCGAGCCGAGCACCTTGAGCGCGGTTTCGACCTGGGCCGCCAGCCGGTCACGCGCAGCCTCGCCCTCGCGAGCGCCCGACTCGCGCCAGCGTTCGAGCGCGCAATCGGTGACAGGCGTGCCGGCGACGCCGAACCGGGTGCGATGAATCAGCGACCAGAGGACCGCAAAGGAGGCAGCGTCCTCATTCGTAAAGATCGCGGCCAAGTCCGCCTCGATGTAGGCCGGCCGGGTCAGGGAGGCGTTGTCCCGCATGAGGCGGAGCACAGCCCCATTGGTCACGAGGCCCCAGAGCGCGCCGTCGCTGTCGTTGAGATAGTCCTGAAGTGCGAAGGCCGGCGACCGCGAGCGGTCGGCCGAAAGCGTCGGGCTGCGCCGATCGAGTTTCTCCTCGGACGGCGGTACGACCACGATGGGAACGCGGCTACCCGCTAGAAGCGAGATCACGCCATCGGCCGGGACTAGGTCATCGAAGCCGAAGGTTTCCGCCAGGAACGCCCGCACGTAGCGTCGCGTCGCTTCGACCGAGGGGTTCTGAAGTTTCGCGAAAGCGTCGAAATGGGATTGGCCGACACGGAAGGCGGTCGAGACCTCCTCACGGATCGTCAGTCCCTTGCGGATACGGTAGTCCTCTTCCGTCTGTTCAGAAGCTTGCCGGCGGTCGATGCTGGCGACCATGGCTGGAGCGACGAGATTGCCCTCCAGGGTGAGCGACGGCCAGGCCGAGATGTCGGTGACGGGCTTGCGCGCCATGGCTCAGGCCTCTCCCGGCATCAATACGAACAGGCCGATCACATCCGGCGGCAGCACGGCCTCTACGGTGACGCGCGAGGCCGAGCCTGACGCAGCGCGGAGGCGAGCATGGTCCTGCATCAGCTCTTGCGAGCGCGATCGGACGAAATCGGCGATCGGCCCGTCGAGGAGGGCCGGCAGATCCTCTTTCGCCTTCACGATGAACCTGTCGCGAGCGATGGGCGCCAGATCGGACGTCGCTGGGGTGTTGAGCCACTCCCGGGCGGTTTCGCCGACCGCCGCGATCCGGCCACTCTGGATCGCGATCAGCGCCGCTTCCTCCGCCAGCAGCAGTCGCTCCTTGCGGGCATGGACGGTCAGCTTGAACCGGATGCGCAGCAGAACAAGGCGGGTCACTTGCTGAACGGTCGCGGTCGGCCAGGCGCCGACCCGGCCGATGCCGAGACCCGACAGGGATTCCGGATCGAGCGAAGCCTCGACCAGCGCTTCGGCGAGCGTGGCCGTCAGGGGATGTGTCCGGGTGAGCAGCGCCGTGCCCGACGGCGCCGGTTCGACCGTCGCCAGACGCACCGATCCGGCCAGATCATGTTCTTTCAACCGCTCACGCAGCCCGCCATCGAGGGCGTCGACATGAGCCAGAAGCACAGTTTTCCGGGTTTCCAGAGGCACGCCGAAACGGGCCATCGCCCGCTCGACGAAAAGCCTTGCCTCCGTTGGAGAGCCGAGGAGCGTGCGCACCTTCTCCCATTCCGGGGCGACTTCCTGCGGCTTCATCGCGTTCTGGGCAAAGCGCGTGCGGGATCGTTTCTCGTTTTCGGCGGCGTCGCGCCACCGTGTCTCCATGACCTTAGCGCCATCGTCGAGGCGAAGATCGAGGGTGAGCTGGTGGGGCACGCCGTGGCGCAGCATCATCGACGCCATCAGCGCGTCCGTCACTGGCCCGCGCTCCTCGGGGAGCGGCACGGTCACGCCCGTCGCCTTTCGTATTTCCTCGGCCTTGCGAAGGATGACCTCGAGCACCGCGCCGTCGATGGCGCTGTCCGGCGAGAACATCATGATCGACCGGACGAGTTCCGCCGGCTGGCCGAAGCGGTCCACTCGCCCTTCACGCTGTTGGTGCCGGGTCGGGTTCCACGACAGGTCATAGTGGGCGACCGTGTCGAAGAGCTGCTGAAGGTTGATGCCTTCCGACAGGCAGTCGGTGGCGACGAGAATGCGCTGGACCGGCTTTTCGTCGTCCGCGGCCGCCATGTCGGCGACACGATCGCGACGCTCGTCCGGCGTGAGAACGCCCGTCACGGCTTCGATCGTCAGCTTCGGGAAAGCCTTGCGCAAACCATCGCGCACATGCTCGGCCGTCGCCAGATAGCGACAGAAGACGACAGGGTTGGCGCCCTTCTTGATGAGAGGCGCCAACGCATCGACCAAGGCCGCCAGCTTTGGATCGGGCTTGCCGATCAATTCCTCGGCGCGCTTCACCAGGGCAAGAAGCTCCGGATCGGCATCGAAGGTCGTGCCAGGTTCAAGATCGACCGCGTCCTCGTCGTCGCCGTCATCATCATAAATCTGCGGTTCGAGACGGTCGCTCTCGCTCGACATGCGGTTTCGCAGCGCGCTCAGGCCTGCCGCCGGCGAAGAGCCGACGCAGCGCATCAGGGCCAGCGTACCCCAGAAGGCCAAGCGCCGCTCTCGTTGGCCCGAGCCTGCTCGGGACACGATCCCGAAACAGTAGTCGAGCACGGCTTCCTGGAAGGCACGGTGAGCTTCGGACAGACGATAGGCGAACTCCGTCGTCTCATGCTTCGGGAAGGCACGGTCTTCGTCCCAATCCCCCGAGACGAGATCGATCCGGCGTCGCTGCACGAAATGCCGGGCCAGGCGCTCGCGATAGCGCGTGTCCTCGAAGTCCATCGAGGCGAACGACGGATCGACGAGGGAGAGGAGACGGGCGAAAGCTTCTTCGTCTCCGGAATGCGGCGTGGCGGTCAGAAGGACCATCCGCCGCTCAGGATTCCGGGCCAGTCCCGACAGAAGCTCGAAGCGCTGCTGCCGGCCCTGGTGCGTGCCCACGCAGGCATGAGCTTCATCGACGATGACGAAATCCGGGCAGGCGCGCGCAAAGCCTTCGCGACGCTTCTCGGCCTTGATGTAGTCGAGGCTGACGACCGTGAAGGGATAGGCGCCGAACAGGGTTTGAGCGAGCGGTAGGCCGCGTTCCAATCGGCTCGCGGTGCCGGACGTGACCGGGACGGCGTCGATCCCGAAGCGCGCCTTCAGCTCTCCGACCCATTGTTCGACCAGATGCGGCGGGCAGAGCACCGAGAAGGCGTCCACCTCGCCCCGGTCCATCAGCTCGCGCAGAATGAGGCCGGCCTCGATCGTCTTGCCGATGCCGACGTCGTCCGCAATCAGCAGGCGCGGTGTCGCCAAGCGAAGCGCCATCAGCAAGGGCACGAGTTGGTAGGTCCGCGGTTCGAAGGCGAGCTGCGCGGCGGATCGGAAGGGGCCTGCGCCACGGCGCAAGGTCAGACGCATCGCGTCCGCAAGGAGCGCCGCTTTGGCTTGAACCGTCACCGCGGCATCGGCAGGGAGATCGAAGCGGGCCGGCTCGACGGGCAGGAGTTCGAGCACGGGATCGAGGACGACGGTATCGTTCTCGCCACCCGACAGCGGACGCAGCGCCAGCACGCCATCCCGGGGGGACGGCAGCGCGACCCACTCACGTCCGCGCGCGCGGACCAAGTCCCCAGGGGCAAAGTTTATCGTCATCGGATTATTCCCCGAACATCGAGAGCATCGCGTCGGGCACACCCGCGGTGACAGCTTCCGGCAATTCAAACAGCGTCCAACCCTTGGCTTCCGCCTCTTGGCGCGTTGCCTCGGTCGGGGAGGAGACGCAAGCGGCCACGAAATGGCTGCGCCAGGCGAAGGTCATCTCCTGGCCCGAGAAGGCGACGGCCGAAGCGTCAGGCGAAGGAATCCCCGCGTCCTTGAAGACGCCTTCCCATCCTCCGCCATCGCCCGGCGGGCTCGAACGCGAGGCGAGCACGACCTGGCCACGCGCGAGATCGACCAGCAGTTGTTTTACTTGCTCACTTGTCCGGTCGATCAGCTCGTGATCGGGCTGATTGAAATAGGAGAGGAGACAGCGGTAGCAGCCGCGGACGCAGGCCTCTCCATCGTGGGCGGCCAGCAGCTTGGCGTCGCCCGCCGCGATCGCCTCGTCGACTTTCTCGAAGTGCATGAGGACCAACGCTTCGCGTGCGACGGCGCCGAGCGCTCGCGGGTCCTCGATCAGCCGGCTCAAAACGCCAGCGCCGCCCTCGGTAGCTTCGTAGGCCAGGACGGCGCGACGATTGTCACGGGCAGGCAGCGGTTCGCCGAGAACCTCGCCCTCTTCCAGTTGGAAGACCACCTCAATGCCCCGCATGAGGGCGTGTTGGACCGTCACGATCGTCTCAGGCGCATAGCTCCCAGGCTCGATGAAACGGAAGAGCAGCGCATTCTTGTGGTCGCGGACGATCGGGACGATGCGAACCGGCTTCACCACATCCGGCGGCGGATCGGTATCGGAATCCTCGTCGTCGGCTTTCGCCCAGTAGCCGCTGCGCGGGTCGATATAGAAACCGAAGACGGTCTGATTGGCCCGCCGCTTGAGCCCCTTGTTGATGCGGCTGATCTCGGCGCTGTTGGCGTATTGCAAGGTCAGAAGCGAGGCGTCCTCGCAACGGAAGTCGGCCTCGGTGATCTGAACCCGTCCGTCTCGTTTCGGCCAGGAAAACACGGTCTGAATGTCGAAACCTTGCCGGACGCGCTCCTCGTCGTTCGCGGTGATCCGTTCGGCAGGCGCCGCCTCGACGTTGTCGATCCTGAGTGTCCTCTGCACGGGGACCTCTCCCGCCATCGGACTGTTGCACGCATGGCAGCGCTCGACCTCCGCGTCGTGGCAGGCGCCACAGTTCGAACAGATGAAGATGTCCCGAGTAGCGAGTTCCGCACCATCTCCGGTTCGGACTTCCGGCGGCAGCTTCGCCTTCAAGACCCGATAGGCGCGACCTTCGTGGTAGATCAGGCTGCGCGGCCCGAACTCCGAAATGGCCAGGAAACGGGCGCGCTGAAGGAACGAGCCTGATTTTCCTTCCCCGGGGATGAAGGCATAGAGCGGGAGCCGCGGGAAATTATACCCCGGCAGGAAGCCTTCGGTCGCGAGATAGCGGTAAGAATAGAAGTCCGAGCCGTTGGAGGCCTTGCCTTGTTCGAGAATGGCGATCTGATCGCTCGCTTGCATCTGAGCGGCCTTGATCTTGCGGCGATCCGCCGCCGAGAGGCCCGTGATTTCCGAGCGAGCGTTGGCCTCCATTAGTTGCGTTCGCGCCGAGTTGTAGAGTTCCCGCCAACGATCGAAGGCGCGATCAAATTCCTGGGGTGCGCGTTGGGCTACCTGGGTGACGAAGTCGTCAGGTTCGCTCATCCAGACCGGCTTCCGGCCTTCAACCGAAGCGAGGATCTGATCCAGAACCCGCTTCATGGGACCATGTGCCGCCGTCGCCAGCTCAGGCCGGTCGATGACGTCGTGGATTTCCGGCTTCAGCGGATAGCCTGTTTCCGTCAGGTCGAGGATTTCCGGAATGTCAGGAGACAGGGCAAGCTTCGCTTCGGCAAGCCAGACAGCATGCAGGTGCGAGCGCACGAGTTCTTCGTTGGTGATGTCGAGTGCCGGCGGACGGACAACGCCAGCGACCATCTCGTTGCGACGTTCGAAGAAATATTGGTCGTGAGGCGACTGAGCCGCGCAATAGGTCACGATAACCGCGGCCTGCCCGGAGCGTCCGGCGCGGCCGGCGCGCTGAGCATAATTCGCGGGCGTCGGCGGCACGTTGCGGAGATAGACGGCGTTGAGGGCAGAAATGTCGACGCCGAGTTCCATGGTCGGCGAACAGAACAAGGCAGGCAGGAACTGCTCGGCCTCTCCGGTCACCCGGAGTTCCGCCGCGTTCTGAGCGAGATTTTCCTGATCTTCCTTCTCATAACGGAAGCGCCATTCACGATATTCGCGCAGTCTCTGAGAGACCTGGGCTGTATGCTCGCGACCTTCGAGGCCCCAGAAGGCACTGCTCCCGTCTTTCAGATCGGCAGCGATCTCATTGTAGAGGTCGTGGAAATAGCGGTTTCCCTGCGCCGCACCTTTGCGAATGGCCTCGCCGGGCACGATACGGACCGCTGACGGCGCAAGACGCCAGCCCTGGAGGTCCACTTCGATATCGACGCGCGACACCAAGCCTTCGCTGGCGAGAAGCTCCATCAGGCCGGTCATGACCACCAGATAGTCCGCCTTGCCGAGCTTGGTCCCGATAACGCTCTTGCGGTTGATCAGGCGTCCGATGCGGGAATTGTGACCGGCGCGGACGATCGTCTGCTCTTCTCGCAGACTGACTCGGTCCTTGCCCGGAGCCCGGAGAAACAGGGCCGTTCGGCTTCTGGGCGTCTCTTTCGCGTCGATAGCCCACGGCGCGCGCAAGAGATTCCGCGACTTCTGCGCAACGGCGTCGAGTTCGGTCAAATCCAACGCTTCCGTCCCGACGGCCAAGCCGTCGAGCATGGCGCTCAGGAGCAGCTTCAGCATCTCCTTGCGCGCAGCGACGTCGAGCGTGCCAAATTCAGGGCGGATGGCCGCAAGCCGCTCCGTATCTGCCGCGATGTCGTCCAAGCCGATGAACGCAACGTCGATGAGATCGAGTACGGAGAGGCTTGGGTTTGTGTAGCGCCATCCCCGGCGCAGGTCCGTCCACAACCGATGAGCAAGAACCTTGGCGAGGGAGCGCTGCGCATCCTCGCGGATTACGGCGCCAGCCTCGGGATCCTGCATCCAGTGGATACGGGCTTCCTTGTTGCTGGCCGTGAAGCCGAGCGCCTTTACGATCCGCAGACCGAACTCGTCCTCGGCCATGCCATCGGCGCCAGCGTCCAGAACAGCTCGCAGGATCGCCCCGCGCAGGAGGCTGACGAACAGAAAGTCATTGAAATGGCCTGCCTGGAGCGCGGCGTCCTGCCGATTGTCGGTGAAGCCAAGGAGCTTGCGCTTCTCCTTGGGGACGCCGCTGTCATGCCCGTTCATCCATTCCAGAGCGGTCGAGACCAGTAGCGTGGTGGCGGAACTGCGGCCCTCGCCGGACAGGCCGGCAAGCTTGGTGCGCTCCCGCATGCTTGGATGTGGCTGATCGAGGCAGCAGGGGCAGAACCCAAACTTGCCCGGTATGAACCAGAAGCTCTTTCCCGTTGAATGGGGGCGACCGTCGGGAGCGACTGAAATCATCTGCGGCGCCCGAGCTTTCCTGTTCGCGCGCAGCCGCTCGACGCTGTTTCGCTCCTCGCGCCAGTCTTCCGGATAGGTTTCGACGTCGCCTGTGAAAGCGTAATCGGCATCTCCGTCGCCGGTGGACGTCAAATAGCCCGCAGCATCGCCGTCCTGATCATTGAGCGGTGCGTCATCGATGTTCCTTGGAACGAACAGGATACCTTGAGCATCATCTGTTCTGGTAACGACATGGACCTCGTGCCCGCACTCCCGGCAGAAGCGGGTCGGGTAGAGGCGATGGCCAGGCGAGTTGGGGTCTTCGAGCTGCCCCTCGAACAGCACGTTTCTCGGCTTCTCGGTCAGCGTGGTGAAAATCTCTCCCGCGCCCGAGATGAACTGGTGAAGCTTGAACGCCAGGAAGGCGCCGGTTCCCGAGCCGCCTCTGTCCTTTTCCGGTAGGCTGACCCGCGTGAGAAAGTCTTCAAGGCTGTTTCGGCAAATCTCGACGTCAACGCCGCTGTCGCCCGACAGCAAAGCGACGGCGTCCCCGAACGGGATGGGCTTCTTGCGCTTCAGTTGCTGACCGTCTTCCAGACCAATCGCCAGCTCGGTCCAAACGGCCAAGGGGTGCTGCCTGAGGACCTCGTCGGTCAGCACTGTCGGAAGCGCGGATGTCAGGACTGGCGCAAGCTTTCCCCGTACATCGTCGAGCTTCAGCCGATCGTCCGTCGCGCGTTCGAGCGACTCGTCAATCACCGATTCCGGCCCGATGGACGCCCCGAAAAGACGCGACGCCACATTCGCCACCGCTTGGGCGCGGTTCGCATCCGAACCTTCGCTCGCCATCGTGGCCGAAGTCCCGATGCAGATCGGCGCCTTGTCTGGCGTGCAGCGGTTGCGAAGGCGACGGACGAGGATGGCGACATCGGCGCCTTGACGGCCTCGATAGGTGTGCAGTTCGTCCAGAACGATGAAATCCAGACCGCTTGCGTTCTCGATGACCTTGGTGTCGAGGCTGTCCTGCCGCGTCAGGAGCAGTTCGGCCATCATGAAGTTGGTGAGCAAAATATCCGGCGGGTTGTCCGCGATCCGCTGCCGTTCCTCCTGGCTTTCCTGGCCGGTGTAGCGGCGCGCGACCGGCTTGATCTCGGAGGGCAGGCCGGATTGGAAGATGAACTTCTCGATCTCGTTGATCTGGCTGTTGGCCAACGCATTCATCGGATAGACGATGATGGCGCTCGTTCTGCACGGTTTGCCGGCTTTACGCGCGCGAACGATCGAGTCGACCACGGGCACGAAAAAGCAGAGCGACTTGCCGGAGCCCGTGCCGGTCGTGACCACATAGCTCTGGCCAGCCCGCGCCTTGGCGATGGACTGCGCCTGATGGCGATGGAACCGCAGGGGCGCCGGCCCGAACCGGAAGATTTTCCCGGTTGCGTCGTCGAGATCGCCGGAGGCGACCAAATCGTCAACGGTTGGCCCTTGAAGGAATCGAGGGTTTATAGACAGCAGGGCATCGGGCCAGAAACGTCCCGCATCGTATTGGCGATCGATCTCCGCCTTCAGGTCTTCAGATCGAATGGTGCTGAAAGACCGAGAGAAACGAGCGTAGGAATCGATAAGACGATGGTCGAATTCGAATGCCCTCATTGTCCGTCGATCCCCCAGATGCTTTTTATGATACTACAATTACTGTCTTCGACGGCCTCGCCAATCGGTTGCCGTCCAGCATCGAGAGCTGTCCCCAATCGGCGCTCTGGGCCGGTTGGTTTTCCGTCCGGCTTCATGGCGCCGTCCCCCACAGGCATGACAGCGGTGCTGCCGCCAGTCGGTTGCCGAACGGCACGACGTCCGTGCTGTCATAGAGGACGATGCCGAAGACGAAACGGTCGCCGCAAGCCTCCGCGAGTGCTCGTAGACCCGAGAAGTCGCCAGCTTTGACCGTCGCGCTGGCTTTGACCTCGATGCCTACGATCCTCCCGTCATCGCGCTCCAGCACGATGTCGACCTCGCGCATGTCCCGGTCGCGGAAATGGTGGGGCGTCAGGCGCAGGTCCGAGGCCGTCATCAGCTTCAGCACCTCCGAGAACACGAAGCTCTCCAGCAGCGCGCCGAACGCCCCACGATCCGCCTTGATGCGATCGAAGGTGAGCCCACGCGCGGTCGCCAGCAGGCCGGAATCGAGAAAGTGCAGCTTGGGTGTCTTGACGATGCGTTTCAGCGCATTGGTGAACCAAGGCTGCACTGTCGCGATCAGAAATACCTGTTCGAGCAGACCCACATACCGCTGGCTCGTTCTGTGATTGACGTTGATGCCGGCGGCGAGCTGCGAATAGTTGACCAACTGGCCGGAGTGTTCGGCCAGCAGCCGCACGAACTTCGGGAGTTCGGTCAGCTTCTCGATCTCGGCGATGTCGCGCAGGTCGCGTGTCAAGATCGAGGTGAGATAGGAGCGCGCCCACTCCTGCCGTCGCCGTTCGCTGTCACGGCTGATGGCTTCGGGATAGCCGCCATGCAGGACGAGCTGGACGAGATCGTCGCCGACAACCCCGTCCTTTTGGCTCTGGAGCTTTCCGTCGAAGAGGCGCTCCAGAAAAGTCGGCGCCCGGCCTTCGACCTCGGCCCTCGCCAGCGGCAGCATCCGGATGGTTTCCATCCGGCCAGCCAGGCTGTCGGCGATCCGCGGCAAGGTGAGCACGTTCGCGGAGCCGGTGAGCAGAAACCGGCCTGGGCGGTAGTCCTCGTCGACCGTCTTCTTGATCGCCAGCAGAAGGTCGGGCGCGCGTTGGATCTCGTCGATGATGGCCTTGTCCAGGCCACGGATGAAGCCGGCGGGGTCGGATTGCGCCGCTTCGAGAACTGTCTGATCGTCGAGCGTGATATAAGCCCGGCTGGCTTCCCCCATCTTGCGGACGAGCGTGGTCTTGCCCGCCCGGCGCGGCCCCACGATCAGGACGACAGGGGTATCCGCAAGGGCCTCTTTTGCCCGCCGTTCAACAAACCGCTCAAACATGCCATCCCCGAGTCTCGGCCGATTGGCACTATCGGACCCGGCAGATTTGTAGTCAATGGCCCGCTGATTGGTATTAATGGGGACGCTATCTGAGAGCATGGAGGGGAAGGCCTTCCCCTGCAGCCGAGCCCCAGGTCTCGGCCGACCCCTTCTGCGGGGCTGACCGCCCCGCAACGCCCCCTAGAGTGAGAGTGCGGACCGGGTTTGCCGTGACGGGTTGAGGGCTGGAGGAGAGGCCTCCGGCGCCCGTCGCGGAGATCCGCGATGTCCAGAAAGACCGCTTCGGCGCGCCCCGGCCAAGACCGGGCGAGCCTCTATGACGAAATCACCGGAAAGATCGTCGCCGAGCTGGAGGCGGGCCGACTGCCCTGGGTCCAGCCCTGGGGCACGGCGGCGGCGAAGGCGCCGCTCGCCATGCCGAAAAACGCCGCGACCGGCCGGCAATATTCGGGGATCAACGTCCTGATCCTCTGGGGCGCCGTGATCGAGCACGGCTTCCCCGCGCAGAGCTGGCTCACGTTTCGCCAGGCGCTCGGCCTCGGCGGCAACGTCCGCAAGGGCGAGCACGGAACCACCGTCGTCTATGCCGACCGCTTCACCCCCGAAGACGAGAAGCGCCGGGCGCGTGAGGCCGGGGAGGAAGCCGCCGCAATCCCGTTCTTGAAGCGGTTCACCGTCTTCAACGCCGCGCAGTGCGAGAACCTGCCCGAGGAGGTCGCTGCCGCTGCGCCGCCCCCGCCGCCGGATCTGATCGAACCCCGGGTTGAGGCGCTGATCCGCGCGACGGGCGTCGATTTCCGCATCGGCGGCAACCGCGCCTTCTACGCGCCAGGCCCCGACTTCGTGATGGTCCCGCCGCCACAGGCCTATTTCGACCCGATCAACTGGCATCGCACGGCCCTGCACGAGCTGGGCCACGCCAGCGGCCACGCTTCCCGTCTCGGCCGCGATCTCACCGGCGTGTTCGGCACGAAGAAGTATGCGTTCGAAGAGCTGGTGGCGGAGATGAACGCCGCCTTCTGCTGCGCCTCGCTCGGCATCGTCCCGACCGTGCGCCATGCGGACTATATCGGCTCCTGGCTCGAGGTGCTGCGCGAGGACAACCGCGCCGTCGTGCGTGCGGCCTCGCAGGCCAGTAAGGCGGCCGACTGGATTCTCGGCTTCCTGCCCGAGACCGAAGCCGCCGCCCATGCCGCGTCCAGAGCGGAGGCGGCGTGATGCAGGACCTCCTCACACCCGCGGCTGTCAGCGAGGCCGCTGTGCCGTGTTCGATCCGGCTCCGGGTGCTCAGCCTCGGCGCCGGCGTGCAGTCGACGACGCTGGCGCTCATGGCCGCCCACGGCGAGATCGGGCCGATGCCAGATTGCGCCATCTTCTCCGACACCGGCTGGGAGCCGAAGGCCGTCTATGAGCACCTGACCTGGCTCATGTCGCCCAACGTGCTGCCGTTCCCGATCCACATCGTCTCGGCCGGCAACATCCGCGACGACTTGATCGCTGGAGCACAGGGTGAGCGCTGGGCGTCCATCCCTGCTTTCACCCGAAACGTCACGCCGGCCGGGACGGCCATGCCAGTGTTCGACGAGGACGATGACGGCGAGCTGGTGGCGATCGGCGAACGCATCCTACCGACCGACCGCGTCGACATCGGGATGATCCGCCGGCAATGCACCAAGGACTACAAGATCGTGCCGATCCGGCGGAGGGTGCGCGAACTCGTCGGCCTCGTCGGACGGCGCTCGCCAACGACACCGATCGTCGAGCAGTGGATCGGCATCTCGCTCGACGAAGCGATCCGCATGAAGCCCTCGTTCGAGCACTGGCAGGTCAATCGCTGGCCGCTGATCGAACAGCGCCTTTCGCGCCAGGATTGCCTGCGCTGGCTGGCGCGGCACGATTATCCCATCCCGCCGAAGAGCGCCTGCATCGGCTGCCCCTTTCACTCCGACGCCTACTGGCGGCGGATGCGGGACAACGATCCGGACGACTGGGGCGATGCGATTCTAGTTGATCGCGCGATTCGCACCGGCTTTCGCGGCATTCGCGGCGAGGTCTTCTTGCATCGCTCCGCCGTGCCCCTCGACCAGGCCAATCTCTCCAACGCCGGCGATCACGGCCAGCTCGATCTCTGGCCCAACGAGTGTGAGGGCATGTGCGGGGTCTGAAGGTCCGGAAAAGCGGAAAGGCGGGATTCCGGCTTTGTATCTTTCCGGTTCGTCGGCTTTGCGGCGCGGTCCTCCGAGAGGAAGAGGGCTGCGCCGGTCTTCGTGGCGGGTTGGAGGTCGAGAGAGAGTCTCTCGGCCGCCCGCCGCGGAGACTACCCCAATGGTTACTGCGGTTCAGAAGATCACTCTGTCGTCCTCGCGCGACATTCCCTTCAACAAGCTGGTGCTCAGCCAGTCCAACGTCCGGCGCGTGAAGGCCGGCGTCTCGATCGAGGAGCTGGCCGAGGACATCGCCCGGCGCACGCTGCTCCAGGGTCTCAATGTCCGGCCGGTCCTCGACGCCGAGGGCGCCGAGACCGGCATGTTCGAGATTCCGGCCGGCGGCCGCCGCTACCGGGCACTCGAACTCTTGGTCAAGCAGAAGCGCCTGGCCAAGACCGCGCCGGTTCCGTGCGTGGTTCGCGATCCCGGCACCGACATCCTCGGCGAGGACGACTCGCTGGCCGAGAACATCCAGCGCGCGCCGCTGCATCCGCTCGACCAGCTCCGCGCCTTCCAGGCCCTGCTCCAGAAGGGGCGCTCCGAGGAGGACATCGCCGCGGCGTTCTTCGTCGGCGTGAACGTCGTGAAGCAGCGACTGCGCTTGGCGTCCGTCGCGCCGGCCTTGCTGGACGTCTACGCCGAGGACGGCATGTCGCTCGAGCAGCTCATGGCCTTCACCGTCACCACCGACCACGCGCGCCAGGTGCAGGTCTGGACGGCGGTCAAGGACAGTTGGCAGAAGGAGCCCTATCAGATCCGCCGCATGCTGACGGAGAAGACGGTGCGCGCGTCCGATCGGCGGGCGGTGTTCGTCGGACTGGACACCTATGAGGCCGCCGGCGGCGTGGTGCTGCGCGACCTGTTCCAGTCCGACGATGGCGGCTGGCTCGAAGACATGGCGCTGCTCGACGGCCTGGTCGCCGAGAGACTGAAGACCGAGGCGGAGACGATCGCCGCCGAGGGCTGGAAGTGGATCGAGGTCGCCATCGACTTCCCCTATGGCCACACCCGCGGGCTGCGCGCGCTGGAGGGCGTCGCCATCGATCTCACCGGCGAGGAGCAGGCGACGATCGACGCGCTGAAGGCGGAATACGCCAAGCTGGAGGAGGCGTATGACGGCGCCGACGAGCTGCCCGACGAAGTCGACCAGCGGCTCGGCGAGATCGAGGCAGCGCTTGACGTCTTCGAGAATCGGCCCGTCACCTATGATCCGGCCGAGATCGCCCACGCCGGCGTCTTCGTCGGCATCGATGCCGAAGGCGCGCTCACGGTCGACCGTGGTTACGTCCGGCCGCAGGACGAGGCGCCCGTGGGCGAGCCGGAGCAGGACGGCGACACCGATCCCGCGACGGCTGGGACGGACCACATCGAGCCGGACGCGCCCGTGGTTCAACGCGCCGTCATCACCATCGGCGGACAGATCGCCGGACCGGAGGATGAGGACGACGAGGACCTGAAGCCGCTCCCGGACCGCCTCGTGACCGAGCTGACCGCGGAGCGGACGCTGGCGCTTCGCGACAAGCTGGCGACCACACCCGCCGTCGCGTTCCAGGCCGTGCTGCACAAGTTCTGCCTCGACGTCTTCTCCCGCTACATCGCCTACGGGACGACGATGGAGGTGTCGGTGCGCAGCGCCAGTTTCCCGGTGCAGGCGCAGGGGCTGAAGGACACGCCGGCGGCGAAGGCCATCGACGTGCGCCACAAGGCCTGGGAAGAGCGGTTGCCCAAGGACAAGGCCGATCTCTGGGACTGGCTCACGACCCTCACCGGCGACGAGCAGGCCACTTTGTTCGCCCATTGCGCCTCCTTCGGCGTCAATGCGCTCTACGAGAAAGGCGACCGCTACGGCGCCGGCGTTTCCTCCCACACCGTCGAGCAGCGCATCGCCGAGGCCGATCGCCTGGCCCACGCCGTCGATCTCGACATGGTGCAGGCCGGCTGGCGTCCGACCGTCGAGAACTATCTCGGCCGGGTGCCCAAGCGCCGCATCCTGGAGGCGGTGCAGGAAGGCGCGGGCGAGCGGGCGGCGCAGCTCATCGACCATCTGAAGAAGGCCGACATGGCCAAGGAGGCCGAACGGCTCCTGGCCGACACCGGCTGGCTGGCGGAGCCGCTGCGGATCGCCACCGCGGACGACGCGCCTGTCGAGCCCGCCGAAGCCGAAGAAGACGGTGAGGCGTTGCCCGAATTCCTCGCCGGCGACGACGAGGAAGCGGAGGCCGAGACGCCGCAGGTGATCGCGGCCGAGTAGCTCGCGTGCGGGGCGGCTTCGGCCGTCCCGCACCCTCTTCCCCTTTCCACCGAACCCACCGCCCGGCCTTAGCGCCGGGCATTTTCGTTTCAGGAGACCGTTATGACGGACACATCCGACACCACGCCGCAGCCCGCTGCGCCGCTTTCCGATTGGGAGATCAAGGCTACTGCCCAAGCTAAACTCGAGGCCCAGCTTTTCACCCTCAACAAGACCGCGCTGCTCAACGCGCTGGCGCTCGCTAGCATCACCCGCGTCGTAGTGAGCTTCGACGGCTATGGCGACTCCGGCCAGATCGAGAACGTGGAAGCTCAGGCGGGCGACGATCCCGTCACCATGCCTGGCGCTGCCATCGAATTCGCCGAGGCCGTTTGGGACCAAACCGAACCGAAGCGCTCCTCCGTCAGCATCGCCGACGCCGTCGAAAGCCTGGCCTATGACGTTCTCGAAAAGACGCATTGCGGCTGGGAGAACGGCGACGGCGCTTATGGCGACGTCATCTTCGACGTCGCTGAGGGCGCGATCACGCTCGACTACAACGAGCGCTACACCGCCTCCAAAAACTACACCCATACCTTCTGAGGAGGCGGCCATGGGACATTGCTATCACCACGCCCTTTCCTCGGTCAGGAAATGGGGCGGCACCGCGGACGACTACCTGCCGCTGCATCAATGGTTCGATGAGTCGAAGGCGATCACCGCCGACTTCCGGCATCGGGCGCTGCGGCATCACGCCGAAGGCATCTTCATGCTGGAGCGCTTCTTCGGCCCGACGATCACCATCTCGACCGGCCGCGTCGTGCCTGTGCGCCTGATCGGTGAACAGCACGTCGTCGAGGATCTCGGGTTCATCCCGAGCTTCGCCGACTGGGTGCGGTGCATCCGGCCTGAACCGTGGATGGGCCGCGCGCAGCCGATCCACAAGCAGGTCGATCCGTTCGCGGCGGTCGACTCGCGCGCGGGAGGCTGAGATGTACGGGACCTATCTCCGCCTCGACATCACGGTTCATGACGGATGGCGTGCCGTCGTGCGTGCCGCGGCCCGCAAGCTGAAGCCGCGCGCCCGCCGCGATCGGGCGCTCAGAAGCGAGCGTCATCGCTTCTATCGCCAGATGCTCGCCTACCACGACCAGGCCCAGGAGATCGTCCGAGCCTGGCGCCTCTAACACCGCCTCGCACGCTTCGTTTCCACCCAAAGCCCGGCCCCGCCGGGCTTTTCGCATTCATGGAGGTCATCATGCCCATCTTCACGATCGAAGCTACCTACCGGATTCCGGTCTATCGCCAGCGCAGCTACGAAGCCGGCACGCTCGCGGAAGCCTGCCGCCTCGCCATCGAAGACGATGATTGGGCAGGGCAAAAAGAGGACTACGAATCCGCTGGGGAGACCTATGTCACCGGCGCCTGGGCCGGCGACGTTCAGCCCTACAGCGTCCCGGCGCTCCCCGTTCGCTCGCACTTCGGCGAGAACCTCCAGCGCAAAGCTGAACACTTCGAAGTCCTCCTCGGGTTGCTCAAGATTTTCGCTCACGCGCCCGAAGGCGATGCGGCGGACGACTTGGCCTGGCGAAAACGCGCAGACGCCGCGATCGCCAGGGCCGAAGCAATCCTCGCCGGCGCGCGCGATGCCGAAGGTGACGGAGGCGCGTCGTGACCGAATACATCGTCAAGATCGCCTTCTGGCTGCGCGCCTTCGACAGCGTCACCATCGAGGCCTCCAGCGACGCTGAGGCCATCGAGAAGGCGAAGGCAGGCGCGACCGCCGCGATGGAATCCATCGCACACCCCGAGCACATCGACACGGACGAACGGCGCGAAGGGGTCATCGCCTACATCGACCGGATTGATCCGGACGGTCATGAGCCTGTGATCGAGGATGTCGAGTTCGACAACGACCGTATCCACGGTCCGCCCGCTGCCTGATCCCAACCACACGCACCCCCCAAGCCCGGTCCCAAGCCGGCTTTCGCATTTTAAGGAGACCCACATGGCCGACTATTTCACCCATTTCTCGTGCCTGCTCGACGTCGGCACGCCCGAGAACGCCGCGCGCGCCCTCGACCTCTACGCCAGCACGCCCGAGGACGAAGATGGTCTTCGCCTCTCCGACGGCTTCGACCTTTCGATCCAGAGCGAAGGCGGAACGGAGCTTTGGATTCACGATGACTGCTCGGGCGATCCCGAGCGAGTGATCGAATTCGTCCTGCTCTGCGCGGAGCAATTCGACCTCAAAGGCCTCTGGGGCTTCGAATACGCCAACACCTGTTCGAAGCCACGCCTCGATGCCTTCGGCGGCGGCGCGCATGTCATCGATCTCGGCGCCCGCAAGTCCATCGGCTGGGTCAGCACCAACGAATGGCTCGCAATCGCTCTCGATGGAGGCAATCCCGATGCCTGAGATCGTCGAAACCACCGTCTATCGCCTCGAGGAACTTTCCGACGAGGCGAAGGACAAAGCCCGCGCATGGTATCGGCAGGTCGGCCTCGACCATGACTGGTTCGAGTTCGTCTACGACGATTTCGAACAGATCTGCGCCATCCTCGGCGTTGACCTCAAGACCGTCCCGGTTCGCCTGCACGGCGGCGGCACACGGCAAAAGCCCTGCATCTGGTTCTCGGGCTTCTGGAGCCAGGGCGATGGCGCTTGCTTTGAGGGGCGCTACAGCCACGCGACTGGCGCGTCGCGGGCGATCCGCCATCATGGGCCGAAGGAGAGGGAGCTTCATCGGGTTGCCGATGTCCTGCAGGCGGTCCAGCGGCGGAACTTCTACCAGCTCCACGCCACCGCGTCGCATCGCGACCGCTACTACCACGAATACTGCATGGCGATCTCGGTCGAGCGCGACAGCCCGACGTGGCAGGCCATGACGGCCGATGCCGAGGAAACCGTCAGCGAGGCACTGCGCGATCTCGCCCGCTGGCTCTATCGCCAGCTCAAGCGCGAATACGACTTCCTCAGCTCAGACGAGTCCGTCGATGAGGCCATCATCGCCAACGCTTACACCTTCACCGCAGCCGGTCGCCGTTTCGGCTGACGGTGAGCGGCTCGCTCTCCGAACCTTGTGACCCCGCTCACGATCCTCGGGCGCGTCTTGCCTGGACGCCGCGCTGAGCCGGTCAACGGACAGGCCGTTTCCGCGCGGAGCGCGTGACCGTCGCCGCTCTACGCCGTCCTTCGCCGAGACCGCCCAACGGATCGGAGGCGGAGCAAATGTGCAAGGTCCTCAACAAGCGCGTGACTGGCGTCCCAGCCGGAGCCGTCTACATCGGCCGCGGCAGTAAATGGGGCAATCCGTTTCGGATTGGCCCCGATGGCGATCGCGCCGCCGTCATCGCGAAGCACGAACGCTGGCTCGCAGATCAGCATCATCTGCTGCGCGCGCTCGACGAGCTGCGCGGTCGCGACCTGGTCTGCTTCTGCGCGCCGCTCCCCTGCCACGGCGATCTTCTGCGTCGGCTGGCCAACGCCAGCCGCGACGAGCGGATCGCGTGGTGGCGGACCGTGAAGGCCGCGGCGTGATGAGAGGAAGAGGACGGCCGGGACGGGTTTGAGCCGGTGCGGTCGAAGAGAGAGCGCCGGCCGGCTCTCCCGTTTCCGCTCTCCTGAGGCTTCCTTCATGAACGACCTTTCTCCGATCGCGGCTGACCAGGCCGCGCCGCTGTCGCCTGTCCCTTATCCCGGCACCGCTGGCGCCGTCCTCGCCGCCGCCCAGCAGCTCCTCCCCCATCTCGAACGCGGCCAGCGGGTTGATGCTGCGATCCTGCGCGCCGCCTTGGAAGCGGCCTTCGGCGCTTCCGACGCTTCTGGCGCCTGGGACTGGAAAACGGCCTACGATGCCTGCGAGGCCGCGACCGTTCTCTTTCTGCGCAAATACGGAAAGGCGCTGTTCCGCAAAGCCGACTCTCCGGGTTTGCGTCTTTCCGCCTTGGCCAAGATCGCCGGCCTCCTTCCCACCCACACCCGCCGCTCCACCGAGAGCGAGACCTTCCAGCAGTTTTCGACGCCGACCCCGCTCGGCCTTGCCGCGCTCACCGCGGCCGCCATCGGGCCGGCGGATCGCGTCATGGAGCCGTCGGCCGGCACCGGGCTCCTCGCCATTCTCGCCGAGATCGCCGGCGGTACGCTCGTTCTCAACGAGCTGGCCGAAGTCCGCGCGACGCTGCTTTCCTCGCTCTTTCCGGCCATCGCCGTCACGCGCTTCGACGCCGCCCAAATTGACGATCACCTCGATCCAGCCGTCGTCCCGAGCGTCGCGCTGATGAACCCGCCGTTCTCGGCGATGGCCAATGTGACTGGCCGCATGGCCGACACCGCCTATCGCCACATCGCCTCAGCCCTCGCACGCCTCGCCGATCGCGGGCGGCTGGTGGCGATCACCGGCGCGAACTTTTCCCCCGACGCCTTCGTCCGATTGCAGGAGCGCGGCCGCATCGTCTTCAACGCCGCGATCGATGGGGCGGTCTATGCCAAGCACGGCACGAGCATCGACACGCGGCTGATTGTCGTCGACAAGGCGCCCTCCGACGAACCGTCCGTTTTGCCCGCGTCACGCGGCATAGCGCCCGACGTCGCCACGTTGCTGAGCTGGATCGCCGAGCACGTTCCAGCGCGTCTAGCGCTCGCGCCGAGCCTCGCCATCCCTGTGTCGGCCGCTGCTGCGCCGCGAACGGTGCGCGGCTATCTCGCCCGCACCGCCGCGGCGCAGCCGGTCAAGCCGTCCGTCGCCGATCCGGACGCCGTCGATCTGGCCTATGACACGATCGACTGGACGCCTCCCGAAGGCGCTCGTCTCAGCGATGCGATCTATGAGGAATACCGGCTCCAATCGATCCGGATTCCCGGCGCCCAGGCTCATCCCACCAAGCTCGTGCAATCGGCCGCGATGTCCTCAGTGGCGCCGCCGAAGCCGAGCTATCGGCCGCGCCTGCCGACCCGTCTTGTCAACAACGCACTCCTGTCCGACGCTCAGCTTGAGACGGTGATCTATGCCGGCGAGGCGCATGGCGATTATCTCGCCGGCGCCTGGACCGTGGATGAGACCTTCGATCTCGTCACCGCCGCGCGCGACGATGCGCCGAACGCCGTTCGCTTTCGGCGGGGCTTCATGCTCGGCGACGGCACCGGCGCCGGCAAGGGCCGCCAGTCTGCCGGAATCATTCTCGACAACTGGCTGCAGGGCCGGCGCAAGGCGGTCTGGATCTCCAAATCCGACAAGCTGCTCGAGGATGCGCAGCGCGACTGGTCGGCCCTCGGCATGGAGCGCCTGCTCGTCACGCCGCTCTCGCGATTCCCTCAAGGGCGACCCATCCGCCTCTCCGAAGGCATCCTATTTTTAACCTACGCTACGCTGCGGTCCGACGACCGCGGCGAGAAGCTTTCTCGCGTCCGGCAGATCGTCGAATGGTTGGGCTCCGACTTCGACGGAGTGATCATTTTCGACGAGAGCCACGCCATGCAGAACGCCGGTGGCGGCAAGGGAGAGCGGGGCGATGTGGCGCCTTCGCAGCAGGGCCGTGCGGGGTTGCGCCTCCAGCACGCGCTCCCGAACGCCCGTGTCGTCTATGTCTCGGCGACCGGCGCCACCACGGTCCACAACCTCGCCTATGCCCAACGGCTCGGCCTGTGGGGCGGCGAGGACTTCCCCTTCGCCACGCGCGCCGAATTTGTCGAAGCGATCGAGGATGGCGGCGTGGCGGCCATGGAGGTGTTGGCCCGCGATCTCCGGTCGCTCGGTCTCTACACGGCCCGCTCGCTCTCCTATGACGGCGTCGAATACGAGCTGATCGAGCACGCGCTCACCGACGAGCAGCGGCGTATCTACGATGCCTATGCCGGCGCCTTCGCCATTATCCACAACCATCTCGACGCCGCGATGCAGGCCGCCAACATCACCGGCGAGACCGGCACGCTGAACGCCCAGGCGAAGTCGGCCGCCCGCTCGGCGTTCGAATCCGCCAAGCAGCGCTTCTTCGGCCATCTCCTGACCAGCATGAAGACGCCGACCCTGATCTGTTCGATCGATCAGGACCTGGCCGACGGGCATGCTGCCGTCATTCAGATCGTCTCGACCGGCGAGGCGCTGATGGAACGCCGGCTGGCCGAGATTCCGACCGAGGACTGGAATGACGTCCGCGTCGACATCACGCCGCGCGAGTACGTTCTCGACTACCTCGCCCATTCCTTCCCGGTACAGCTATACGAGCCCTTCAGCGACGGCGAGGGCAATCTCTCATCCCGGCCCGTCTTCCGCGACGGCCAGCCGGTCGAAAGCCGCGAAGCCGTCGCCCGTCGCACTGAACTTATCGAGCGCCTCGCCTCGCTCCCACCCGTTCCCGGCGCGCTCGACCAGATCGTCCAGCGCTTCGGTACGGACCTCGTCGCCGAAGTGACCGGACGCTCGCGCCGGGTGGTGCGCAAGGGCGACCGCCTCGTGGTGGAGAACCGCGCCGCCTCCGCCAACCTCGCCGAGACCGCCGCGTTCATGGAAGACTTGAAGCGCATCCTCGTCTTCTCGGAGGCGGGCGGGACGGGTCGGAGCTACCACGCCGAGCTGTCGGCGCGGAACCGCCGCCTGCGCGTCCACTATCTCCTCGAGCCCGGCTGGAAGGCCGACGCTACCATCCAAGGCCTCGGGCGGACGAACCGTACCAACCAGGCGCAGCCGCCGCTCTTCCGGCCGATCGCCACCGACGTAAAGGCCGAGAAGCGATTCCTTTCGACCATCGCCCGGCGACTGGACACACTCGGCGCCATCACCCGCGGTCAGCGTCAGACCGGGGGGCAGGGATTGTTCAGGCCCGAAGACAATCTGGAATCGCACTACGCCCGCGACGCGCTCCGCCAGCTTTATCTGCTGCTCGTGCGCGGCAAGATCAAAGATTGCTCGCTCCAGATGTTCGAGGACGCCACAGGCCTCAAGCTCATGGACGCGAATGGCATCAAGGACGAGCTGCCACCGATCACGACCTTCCTCAATCGCCTGCTGGCGCTCACCATCGACCTTCAGGGCGTGCTGTTCACGGCGTTCGAGCAACTGCTCAATGCCAAGATCGAGGGCGCCATCGCCAGCGGCGTCTATGATGTCGGCCTGGAGACGCTGCGGGCCGAGAGCTTCGTCGTCACCGACCGCCGCGCGATCTACACCCATCCCGCCACGGGCGCGGAAACCCGCCTGCTCACCATCACCGAGCGCCGGCGCAATCGTCCCGTGACGCTCGATGAGGCGCGGGATCACCTCGCCGATCCCCGCGCCATCCTGCTGATCAACGAGCGCTCGGGCCGGGCCGCCGTGCAGATCCCGGCGCCGAGCCTGATGCTCGACGACGGCGAGATCGAACGCCGCGTTCGGCTGATCCGGCCGATGGAACACCATCACGCATCGCTGAAGATGATGGACGAGAGCCATTGGCAGGCGGCCGACCGCGAGGCGTTCGCGGCGGCATGGACTCGCGAAGCATCGGAGGTCCCCGAGTTTGCCGACAGCACGATCCACATCGTCGCCGGCTTGCTGTTGCCGATCTGGAAGTGCCTGCCGAACGAGTCGACGCGCGTCTATCGGCTACAGACCGACGCAGGCGAACGCATCATCGGCCGCAGAGTCTCGCCGGCCTGGGCAGCGAACGCCTCGCTGATCGGGGCGACCACCCTGACGCCGGATGCGGCCTTCGCGGCGCTGATCGAGGGACGAACCGTCCTCGACCTTGCCGACGGCCTGCAACTCCATCGGGTGCGCGTCATGGGCGCTCACCGCATCGAGCTGTCAGGCTTCACTGAGGCCATGCGCGATCGCCTGCGCGCCTACGGCCTCTTCAGCGAGATCATCTCCTGGAAGCTGCGCATGTTCGTGCCGACGGATGCGACCGGCGCTGGCGTGCTGACGAAGGTGCTCGACAAATATCCGGTCGAGCGCATCGGCGAGCGGGAAGCTGCGTGATGGCCCGCCACGAGGCGTCCGAACTGACACAGCGTCTCGCGCGCGAGGCCGAGGCGGTGTGTCGCCACTACCTCTCTGCTGGACGGCGGGAGGGCCGTTACTGGCTGGTGGGCGATGTGCGCAACACGCCTGGCCGCTCGCTGTTCGTCCGGCTCAAGGAATCGGTTAAAGGACCGGCCGGAAAATGGACTGACGCGGCGACGGGCGAGCATGGCGACCTGCTGGACGTGATCCGCGAAAGCTGCGGCCTGATCGACTTCAAGGACGTTGCCAACGAGGCGCGAACCTTCCTCAGCCTCCCGCATCCAGAGCCGGAACCGGATCGCTCCCGATTACGCGCACCAAGCGCCCCAACCGGATCGCCGGAGGCGGCACGTCGATTGTTCGCCATGTCGGAGCCGATTTCTCGGACTCACGTAGAAACGTATCTCCGTAATCGCGGCATTACGGCTTTGCACGGAACCGGAAGCCTGCGCTTCCACCCGCGGTGCTACTATCGGCCGGATGAGTACAGCCCCACCGAGACCTGGCCGGCGATGATCGCCTCGGTCACCGATCTCGCGGGCGATCTCACCGGGGCGCATCGCACCTGGCTCGATCCGGGCGGCTTCTCCGAGGCGACGCTCGGCAAGGCGCCGATCGACACCCCGAGGCGGGCGATGGGCGAACTGCTCGGTCACGCTGTTCGCTTCGGTGTGGCGGGCGAAGTCATGGCGGCCGGCGAGGGCATCGAGACGATGCTTTCGCTCCGGTGCGTCCTTCCCGCCATGCCGATGGTCGCAGCTCTCTCGGCCGCACATCTATCCGCCATCCTATTCCCGGACACGTTGCGCCGACTCTATATCGCCCGCGACGACGACCCGGCCGGTGACGGCGCGATGGCGACGTTGATCGAGCGAGCGCAGGAGGCCGGAATCGAGGCGATCGTGATCTCGCCACGGCTCGGCGACTTCAACGAGGATCTCCGCCTCTTGGGCATGAATGCGCTCCGGGCCGCAAGCCGGGTGCAGATCGCGGCGCAGGACGTCGCTCGCTTCATGGAGCTGGCGGCGTAGCCGGGACGGGGATGGGGCGCAGCACGGTCGTCGCCATAGGGTCGGCGGTCCTGCTTCCCTTCAACGGCGGAGAGGACCACGCCCACGGCCTTCTTCAGAGGGCGATCGGGCTCACAGTCACGCCGGCCCGGGCAATGGCGGCGGCCGACTATTTTCCGGCGGCGGGCTTAAGGCCCGCCTTTCCATCGCGAAGCAAAATAGCCGGCCTTAGCCATCAAGGCCCTCGCTGCGCTCGGGCTGCCAGTCCGTCGCGCCGGTGAGCCTTCGTCGCCATGAAGGCCGCGATGGGCGCGGTCGATCCGACGAAGGAAAGCCGCGATGACCACCGACCACGACGACGATTTCGAGCCGCACCATAGCTCATCCCCGACCGACCAGGTCCTCCACGAACTTCAGCTCTATGGCTACCGTCCCTTCAACGACGAGCCCGATCCGCGGCCGCTCCCGGAAGCGCACATCCTCGCCGGCGGCATCTCCGACATCTTCGAGGCTCTCGTAGCGGCTCTGGCCGACACTCGCCTCGAACCCGACCTCGAGGATCTGCTCTGGTCGACGGTGAACGTCTTCCACCGCGCTATCGACCGGATCGAACGCGACCTCGACGACAACGAGCTGGCGCAGCAACGGTCCCAGCGGGAACAGGATGGCAGCGAGGTCAAGTCCGTTGAGCTGGAACGGCTGACGGCGGAGGGCCAGACGCTGATCGAACGCCGCAACGCCTTCGAGCTGATGCGCGACCAGGCCGCCGACCAATTCGAGCACCACACTCATTCCGCCTGGCGGCCGCGCAACGGGTCGAAGGTCAACCATCGCAACCTTACCGCGGCGATGATCGATAGCCGCGACTTCCTCAACGCCAAGAAGCGCGCCGACAACCAGGTGCTGCTGCCCGCGGGCCCGAAGGTGGCTCTGACCGGCGGCCTCGACTTCAACGATCACCGGCTGGTCTGGGCCAAGCTCGATCAGGTCCATGCGAAGCACCCCGACATGGTGCTGTTGCATGGCGGCTCACCCAAGGGCGCCGAGCTGATCGCCGCCAAATGGGCCGACAACCGCAAGGTCCCACAGATCGCTTTCAAGCCGGACTGGACGAAGCACGCGAAGGCCGCGCCGTTCAAGCGCAACGACGCGCTGCTGGAGACCCTGCCGATCGGCGTGCTCCACTTTCCGGGAACCGGCATCCAGGACAACCTCGCCGACAAAGCGAAGAAGCTCGGCATCCCGGTCTGGAAGTTCGGCGGCGCGTGAGCGCCGCCATCTTCTTTCCGCAACCTGGGAGATCACGCCCGCCGGAATCGTTCGCTGATCATCGCGCGAGCCGCCAACGGCAAGTCGCTCGCGCTGGACGCTCGATACCGCGGCTTTAGGAGATAAGGTCGTCGAAGAACCGACTCACGGGGCAGTCGAGCGCCTTGGCGAAGTGGAAAAGTCGAGACGCTGACATCCGATCTGCTCCGTGTTCGAAGCGTCGAAGCTGACCCTCAGAAATTCCCATCATCGTTGCCAACTCTACTTCCGAACGCCGTTGACGAAGACGTTCGCCTCGAAGCGCTCCGCCAACAATGCGGTCGACTTCGGACCGCGCCGGCATCCATTTCCGATGATCGGATAGATCGTAAATCACCCAGTCCTCGATGAGAGAGCGGCCAGCACTTCGAGAAAATCCTAGTCATCCTTCTATCAGATCCTCGCCGTTCAACTTGCTCGAAAAGCGTGACTGCCGCCCGCTCTTGCGTGACGGGTAAGACATCGAGACTTTCGGCGTTGCTCCACTGAGCGTTCACCACCCCGCTCCGATGGCGCTGATCCTTGGTCCGGCCAAGGGCCTGCCGCCATCAACCCGCGAGGGGTCGGCTCACGCTGAAGCGTGCCGCCGCTCGGCTTCGCCGTCGCTGTGATTGTGGCCCTTGGCCGGACGCATCGGGCGCCTGTCGCGTGGGGATGGTCCCCGCCTGAGCACAGGAGCCGGTTCAGTGTCTCAAGCCCTCGCATTCGCCAATGGCTGGAACCTCGCCACCACCCTCATGGTCTGCGTCGTCGTCTTTTATGCTGACGCTGGCAACTTCGGCGTCATGCTGGCCGCCGAATATGACGGCGATCCCGGAGCCGTCATCCACGAATTCGACCCCTTCCAGCCATGAAGGGGCCAATTCCCGCACGAGCGAAGCTGCGAAACGCCATCGGGATTTCCACTCCCGCTGGCGCCCGTTTTCGCCTATACTCGTGGGCGCGCCGCGGCGGTGGTGGAAGGCGCGACCGTCAGACCTTTATCTCACGGAGCACACCGCCATGATCATCTTCGGACCATTGCTCGTCATCGTCGGCATCGGCTTCTTCTGCGGGCTGCTGTTCAATCTCGCTGTCTTCGCGTTGCCATTTTTCGCCGGCCTGACAATCGGCATCTGGGCCTTCCATACCGGAGCCGGCGTGCTCGGCGGCATTGCCGTTGGCCTCGTGGCCGGTGGCGTCACCTTCGGCCTCGGCCAACTCGCGCTCGCTTTTGTCCCGTGGACCTGGCTTCGTCTCCTGATCATCCTCCTCTATGTCGCGCCCGCCACCGTCGCCGGCTATAGCGCCACGCATGGAATCGCGCAGATGGCGGTGCCTTCCCCCACCTGGCAGACGATCTTCGCCGTCATCGGCGCAATCGCCGTCAGCGCCACGGCGTTCGTCCGCTTCACGGGAATGGCCGCGCCCGGACCAGCCGGACAGGGCTTGGCGCGGGGCTGACACCGTCTTTGGCGGGGCGGGTTCCGATCAGGGATTTTGAACGCCCGCGGTCCCTGTCATCGAAGCCGGCCGAAGAGCGGCTTCGGCGGTGATTTTCAGCCCGTCATCACAACGCCGCCGGAGTCGCGGCAATTGTCACACCGGCGAGTACCAGGTGGAGCGCCTGCGAAAACCGGCCAGCGAAGTCGCGTGAAGTGAGGCGTCCGGGCCGGAGTTTGGTCTTCGAAGCGGGAGATCCGTTGGTGGCCAGACGGCGAGGCCTGGATCACCGTTTCCCTCACGCACCGGACTGTGCGGCGACTCGAAAAATCGCCACGTTCCCTTGACGTCAACTCTGTCGCGCCGAGCGCACCGAACGGCCTCTTCGATGGACTGACCTGGCCGAAGGCCGGCTAAAGCCTCGACCGCCTAAGGCGCAACAGCCGCGTCAAACTTTCTTCCCCTGCCGGCTGCGCCGTCATTCCTCGCGATACAAGAAAGCCTTCCTTGGCTGTCAGGCCCCTTCGGGGTGCGCCGTCGATCGCCTCCGGCCTGTCGATCACCATCGAGGCCGCAATGGTGCGGGCTCGGAAACAGAGATCAAGGAGAACTACCATGGCGACTATCGGCACCTTCAAGAAGTCCGGCTCGAACGAATTCACCGGCCAAATCGTCACCCTCTCGGTCCAGGCCAAGAACGTCCGGATCGTCCCCGAAACCAATCGCTCCGGCGAGAACAGCCCCAGCCACCGCGTCTATGCCGGCCGGGTCGAGATCGGCGCCGCCTGGGCCAAGCGCTCCAACGAGGGCCGCGACTATCTGGGCCTCAAGCTCGACGATCCGAGCTTCACCGCCCCGATCTTCGCCAACCTCTTCGACGACGAGGACGGCGAGGGCTACAGCCTGATCTGGTCCCGCCCCAACGGCCGCCGGAGCGACTGACCCCGCCTCCAATGCCCCGTCCGACCAGTCCGGGCGGGGCATCGCCTTGTGCTCGAAGGGGCGGCCGGCGACCTTGAACGGGCGGAATACCTAGTTTACTAGGTGGCAGTATATTAGGTGGCACGGCGATCTCACCGCATGAGCTTGCGGGAGATCGTCGCCATAAACTTGCGAAGACTGAGACACGCCAGTGGCCTGTCACAGGAGGAGCTTGCCGATCGTGCGGGCATCAATCGCAACTACGTCGGTATGCTCGAACGCGAGCAGCACTCCGCGACCGTCGACATGCTCGAAAAGCTCGCAGAGGTCCTGGAGGCAGATCCGTCAGAATTCTTCCGGCGGCCAGCGTAAGGCGCCGCTCTCCTCAGCCCTTCGCTTCGCTGGGCGCGCCCCTGCGGCCATTCGTGACCAAAGGGCGGATCAGCTCGCCCCCCTCGATCTCAAGGGCGTCGGCGATCTGCCCCAGCACGGTGACGCTCGCCGACACGTCGGCGCGTTCGATCGCCCCGATATAGCGGCCCGTCAGACCAGCCCGGTCGGCCAGCTCCTCTTGCGTCCATCCTTTCGCATGACGCAACCGACGCAGATTGATCGCCATGACCTCCTTGAGATCCATGGCGATGATGCAGCCGAAATAGGAACCATCGTTCCAGGAACGATCGTTCCTATTCGTACATTGGGCTTGCCCTCAGGTAGAGCGGCGGGCGGCGACTGTGTCGATTCTTTGCGCAACGTGGTGCGAAACACGCATCACGACCCGGACTCAGTAAGGCTCAAAACTTGCAAAGATTCGCGGTAAATGAATTCTAACCACATTGCTACGATCTGACGGGGGAAGATCGCAATGGGCGAGGCGACATTCCAAGACCGTCCGCCGCTCACCGAGCGCGTCAACGCTTACGATGAGCGGCACCTGGCCATCTACGTGCGGCTCCTAATGGCCGAAGAAGAGGGCGCGGACTGGCGCGAAGTCGTGCATGTCCTGTTTGGCCTCGACGCGGCCACAGAGCCCGACCGTGCCAAAGTCGTACATGACAGCCATCTCGCCCGGGCGCGCTGGATGACCAATACCGGCTATCAGCACCTCCTCGAACCCAGGATGCAGTGACCCATAGCCGCGACTCACGCACAGCCTGTCGCCATGCGCGATGCAACCATAGGGTCTACCGCTACAACCTGAATTCCCGTCGTCTGATCAACCCGGAAAGGGGAAAAAAGACGAGAGGAAAACGCCATGCCCACGGAGGATTGGCGCTCGCCGGAAACGGTCGAACGTCTGAAGCGCCTCGAACGGCCCGGCTTCGCCGTCGAGTTCTTGCGCCGAAACATCGAGTACCGCCGCGACTTCGCTCGCATCGAACGGCTGATCGCCCGCCACAGCGTTGACGAAGCCGCCGCCCGCGCCAGGCTCGCGCGGCGATGGGGGTTGCAGTTTCGCCCATGACCCGAGCCTGCCAGCGTGGCCGGGTCCAGCCCTCTGGCTCCCCGAGGTTTCGCCGAGCACCCTCATCATCGACCCAGCGCCGGCGGGGCTCGTTCCGCCCTCATCGCTCGATTCGACTCGACTCGGCGCCCTCGCGGCGGACGTGAGCGACGGCGGCGAGCGCGAACTCGTCATCCTTGACGGCGAAAACGAACTCCACCTCCGCCTTCGCCAACCCGAAAGCGCCGAGCGACCCGCTGTGCTGTTGCCGATCGACGCCACATCGGAACTTCGCCTTCAGGTCGCCCTGCGCTTCATCCGTCGCTTGCGCGGGCAACGCACGCAGCTCTTGCCGCCGGCGCTGAGGTTGACTGTCCAGCAGAAGGCGCGGCTCGTCCACCTCCTGCACGCGTTCGACATCCACGACGCCGGTGGCGGCCCGCGCGATGTCGCCAGCGAGGTGCTCGCCTCCGAGCAGGCCCGCCTTCCTTCGGTTGAGTGGAAGGACTCACATACGCGCCGCGCCGCCAACCGCCTGATCCACGACGCCGTCGCGCTGGTGAACCGCGGCTACTTGAAGCTCCTGCGTGGCCGCTGACCCGTAGCCCTCACTCCGCCCCCATTCCAACATCCGGCGCAGCGCGACCAATGCGAAACAGCGCTGGTCGAGATCACGGGGGGACACGTCCCCTGGAAAATCTTCGTCCACCCCCAACGCCTGACCTCTCCGCCACCGTGACCCCGACATGCCGCAACTTGGCCGCGGCGCTTCGAGGCAACACGGAGGCATCCCATGGCCGACAGGGCCGCACAGCTCGCCACGCGCTACGTCCGAACCCACGAGGCGGCGCGCATTCTCGGCATCTCGGCGCGAACGCTTGAGAAATACCGCTGCCACGGCAGCGGCCCGACCTTCCGCAAGCTCGGTGGCCGCGTCGTCTACGCGGTCGACGACCTGGAGGCCTGGGCCGACCGCGCGGCGTGCAGCTCGACCTCTGACCCTCGCTACGTCGAGGCCCGCGCCGCCGGCCACGCACGCTGAATCGGGTCTTGCCGATGCCTTCGCGCCGCCCCATCACCGCCAGCGAACGGAGCAAGCTCGAGCCGTTCATCATCGCCACCGGCGATGCCAGCCCGCGCGACCAGCGCGACTTGATGGAGCGGCCCTTCTTTTCACTCGCCAAGGCCCGGCGCACCGCGCCGATCCTGTACGAGGCGGCCGGCGTTCGCGTCGAGGTCTACGCCGTGCCTGAGCATGGCATGGCGACCATCTGGGACGCCGACGTGCTGATCTGGGCGGCGAGCCAACTAGTCGAGGCCGAGGACCTCGGCTTCAAGACCTCCCGGTTCCTGCGCTTCACGCCCTATCAGCTTTTGACCGCGATCGGCCGCCAGACTGGCGCCCGCGACTACAAGCTCCTGAAAGGCGCGCTCGCACGCCTGCAATCGACCGTCATTCGCACTTCGATCCGAGGCGGCGAGCATTGGCGGCGACATCAGTTCTCTTGGATCAATGAGTGGGAGGAATGCACGACGCGCGACGGCCGCGTCGAGGGCATGGAGTTCGTCCTTCCCGATTGGTTCTACCGCGGCGTCATCGATCGCTCGCTCGTCCTCGCCATTGACCCGGCCTACTTCCGCCTCACCGGTGGCATCGAGCGCTGGCTGTATCGCGTCGCCCGCAAACACGCCGGCCGCCAACCGAAGGGCTGGCTGTTCGAGATCGCGCACCTGCACGAAAAGTCCGGCAGCCTGGTGCGCGTTTCGGATTTCGCCCTGCAGATCCGACGCATCGTCGCGCGCCAGCCGCTTCCCAGCTACCGTTTGCGCATCGAGCGGGACGGCCGGCGCGAGCTGCTGCGCATCCTGCCGGCCCACTTATCCACAGTCCCTGTGGATGCCGCTGTGGAAGCGCTCGGGACTTCGCACGCAAAGGCTATCGGGACTTCGCACGCAGCCCTATCGGGACTTCGCACGCACGAACCGCACCTAACGCTTTGGCCTGAAACGGCGATTCCGAGCCTTAACTTAGAGTCTAACTCAGAATCTAACTCTTGTAGTGGGGCCGCCCGAGCTGCGGATAAGCGTGCCGTCGCTTCACCAGCCGCCGACCACTTCGGGCCACAGCCGTCTCTGCCCTTCGGCCGCAAGCCGGGAGGGAAGGAATGATCGTCGCCCTGCTCAACCAGAAAGGCGGCGTCGGCAAGACCACGCTCGCCCTGCATCTCGCCGGCGAATTAGCGCTGCATGGAAAGCGCGTCACCCTCATCGACGCCGACCCGCAAGGCTCGGCGCTCGATTGGTCACAGCAGCGGGCGCGGGAGAACGTCTCCCGGCTCTTCGGCGTCGTCGGCTTGGCGCGCGACACGCTCCATCGTGAAGCGCCCGAACTGGCCCGCACCGCCGATCACGTCGTCATCGACGGACCCCCGCGTGTCGCCGGGCTGATGCGCTCGGCGCTGCTGGCCGCCGACCTGGTGCTGATCCCCGTGCAGCCGTCGCCGCTCGATGGCTGGGCTTCGGCCGAGATGCTGGCGCTGCTACGCGAAGCGCGCATCTACCGGCCGCAACTCGCCGCACGGTTCGTCCTGAACCGCTGTGGCGCTCGCACGGTCATCGCTCGCGAGACCGCTGAGGCGCTCGCCGATCACGATCCGCCGGTGCTGGCCACCACGATCGGTCAGCGCGTCATATTCGCCGATGCCGCGCAATCCGGACGCCTCGCCTTCGAGCTGGTCGAGCACGGCTCGGCGGCGCGCGAGATCGCCGCGTTGGCGGCTGAGGTCGGGAGGATCGCGCCATGAGCGAGCGATCCTCCCGCCGCGGCTTCGCGGCGCGTCCTGGCGACGCCGAGAGCTGGATCAAGGCGCCTGATGCGTCGAGCAGTCGGACCGACACCGCAGCCGCCTTCACCGCTCGGCTGACGATCGACGTCACGGCGGCCCAGCGTGGCCGCATCAAGGTCGCGGCCTTCCAGCGCGGGATCACCGTCGCCGACATGCTGCGCGACCTCCTGGCCCGCGAATTCCCTGCCGACCCCGGAGAGCCCTCATGAACGACAACGACCCGTCGCCGCCGCGCGTCGTGCCGCCGTCGCATCGACGGACAGTCGCGCTGACCCACGTCGAGCTGACCTGGATCGAGAAGAAGATCGAGCACTGGCTGCGGTTCGGCCGCCGCGCCGAGGAGAAGATTCTCGATCGCCGTCGCAGCATCTCCAGCTTTAGGCCGGGCAGCATCTTCGCGTTCGTCCGCTGGGCGTCCAACGACTACGGCACCATCGTCTCACGCATGGACATCGTCCGCGCGGTCGAACCCGGCGCCCGCTTCCAGACGCTGCCCTTCGTCCGTCCCGGCGGCGAGATCCTGCTACGCGTCGACAACTGGCCGAAGGTCGAGCGCGTCCTGCAGGCGATCGACGCCATCGAAGCGCTCGACGTCGATCCCGCAGATGTCGCCCCCGAATATTGGCGGCACTTGCATAACCGTCTCGCCGCCGGCCACGAGCCGCGCCCCTACGCGCGCGAGCAGCATGCGGCGTGGCTCAAGCGTCGGAGCATCATCCTATGACCCGCTTCGGCTACGTCATGACGACGTATTTCGCCATGCTCGTCTTTATCGGGCTTGCGTTCGTTCACCCGGCGCCAAGGCTGATCTGGAACGCCACGGCCAGCACGCCCACCGGGCTTTATGCCCTTCGACCGATCGGCCGCCTACACGCGCTCGAACTGGTCGCTGTGCGGCCGCCCGAGCCGATCGCCAGCTACCTCGCCGACGGCGGATTCCTGCCGAAGGGCGTGCCGCTCCTGAAGCACGTCTTGGCAGTTGCTGGACAGACTGTCTGCCGGGACGGTGACGACGTGAGCGTCGACCGCGTCGCGGTCGGTGTCGCGCACGACCGCGACCATCTCGGCCGTCCGCTGCCGCGCTGGAGTGGCTGCCACACGCTCGGCTCCCGCGAAGTCTTCCTCATGAACCCGACCGTCCCGGACAGCCTGGACGGCCGCTATTTCGGCCCGCTTCCCACCACCGCGATCGTCGCCCGCGCGGTCCCCCTGTGGACCGACGAGGCCGGCGACGGCCGCTTCGTGTGGCGCCCCGCCACCGATTGACCCGCTTCTCAACCCGCCAACAACGGAGGTTTCTATGACGCAGATTGGCCAGTTCACCCGCGATAAATCTGGTTTCACCGGACGCATCCAGACGCTCTTCTTCTACCGAGACCTTTCCCTCGTCCCGGCCGAATCCTCCGATGCCGAGAATGCGCCGGACTACCGGCTTCATCTCGGCAGCGCCGAAGGTCCCGAGATCGGTGCGGGCTGGACGCGCACCGGCGAGAAGGCGGGCGAATACGTCTCGCTGGTCATCGACGACCCGGCGTTGGCACGCCCGATTCACGCCAACCTCTTTCAGTCCGGCGACGACAAGACGGCTTGGGTGCTGAACTGGAACCGTCCGCCCAAGCGCAACGATCGGGATTGATCGCATGCGGTGCGGGCTTCTCCTGTTCACCAGCGTGGCGATGCTCGGTATGCCGGCCGTCGTCGTCCACGCTCAGGCCGCGCCGACCGTGCTGCGGGCGGCGAGCGACCCATACGCCGCTCTGATCGCTGAGGCGGCGCAGCGCTTCAGCATCCCGCCGACATGGATACGCGCGATCATGGGTATCGAAAGCCGCGGCGAGCAGCACGCGGTGTCGCCCAAGGGCGCGATGGGCCTGATGCAGCTCATGCCCGAGACCTGGACGGCGCTTCGCACTCGCTTGGGCCTCGGCCGCGATCCCTTCGATCCGCACGACAACATCCTGGCCGGCGCGGCTTTCCTGCGTGACATGCACGACCGCTACGGCTCGCCGGGCTTTCTCGCCGCCTACAATGCAGGGCCCGGGCGGTACGAGGATTATCGTGATCGACACCGGCCGCTTCCATCTGAGACGTTGGCTTACGTCGCCGCGTTGCTTCCCGTCCTCGGCGCTGATGACGACGCAACGTCTGCTCCCGTCGCGGCTCCCGATCCGCTGGCTTGGACACGCGCGCCAATCTTCATCGCGCCATCGGGCAACTTTCAGCCAGCAGATCAGCCGTCGTCCACGCAGCCGTCAAATAATGCTCAGGCCGCCATCGCCGCGCGTGATGTCTCCGCCATCACACCGCAATCGGCCGGTCTGTTCGTTGCGGTTTCCGCTGCGGGACCGAAGCCGTGATTGTGCTGCTCCCCGATCAACATGCCGCTCGATCGTCGCGCTCAGTTCGCGGCTTTCCTGTCGCCCCGGAGCCTTTTGGCGTCCCCAGGGGCTGCATCGCAGCTCTCGGGTACGATTTCGTAGGCAGGCGCAGCGCAGCGTTGTTCCGCGAAGAAGGAAGGGTAGGCAGGGGAGGAGCGCAGAAAACAACCGACCGAGGGCGAGGGCGAGGGCCAGATAAAAGGCCGCAAGGTGCGGCTCTGTCGGTCGGTTGTTTTTGCTGGGCTTTTTCGCTGATCCGGCAATGTGCGGCCCCCGTGTGCAGGGTGCGTGGCGCCGTCAACGCATTGCCCATCCTCTGTTTTTCGCACATTGCCGGGGCCGGCGATGGCTGAGGAGAACGACTTCCAACCCCGGCCAGGCCGCATCCGCTCTTCGCGCAGTCAGCGGGCAAAGCCTTTCATCGCCCAGGCGCTCGCCGCCGCCCAGCGCGCCGGCGGCGGCGTATCGCGACAAGGTCTGCTCAGAAGCTCCAGCCGCTCGGCCTTCGGCCGCGGCCGTGTCGCCGCCGTCCGGGCGAACCATCTGCTCACCGGCCGCTCGCGCCTAGTGACGGTCAAGGCGCGCGTCGTCCGCCACACAGCGCGCTCCGCGCCGCTCGGCGCTCATCTCGGCTACCTCCGGCGCGAGGGCGTCACCCGGAACGGGGAGAAGGCTCGCCTGTTCGGCCCCGAGACCGAGGACGCCGATCCCAAGGACTTCGCCGAGCGGTGCGAGGGCGACCGCCACCACTTCCGCTTCATCGTCTCGCCTGAGGACGCGCCGGAGATGGCCGACCTCAAGGGCTTCGCCCGCGAGTTGGTCGGCCAGATGGAGAAGGATCTCGGGACGAAGCTCGATTGGGTCGCCGTCGATCACTGGAACACCCAGCACCCCCACGTCCACGTCATCGTGCGCGGCGTAGCCGAGGACGGCCAAGACCTCGTCATCTCCCGCGACTACATCAAGGAAGGGATGCGTGCCCGCGCCCAGGACCTGGTCACTCAGGAGCTGGGGCTGCGCAGCGATCTCGATATCCGCCAAGCGCTCGAGCGTCAGGTCGAGGCCGAGCGCTGGACCCAGCTCGACCGGCAGCTCATCCGTGACGGCGGCCGACATGGCGTCATCGACGTTGCGCCCTCTCCGGACCAAGAGCCGAACCCGTTCCATTCACTGAAAATCGGCCGCCTGCGGCATCTGGAGAGTCTCGGTCTCGCCCATCAGATCGGAGCCGGCCAGTGGACGATGGACGAGGCGGCCGAGACCACGCTCCGTGAACTCGGCGAGCGTGGCGACATCATCAAGCGGATTCATCGGGGCTTGCGAGAGCACGGTATCGAGCGCGCGGCTGGGAGCTATGTGCTCGCCGGCGAGAGCCTCGACGTGCCCGTCATCGGACGGCTGGTCGATCGAGGGCTCGACGACGAGTTGAAGGGCACCGCCTATGCCGTCATCAACGGCGTCGACGGCCGCACCCACCACATCAAATTCCCCGACCTCGACGCCACCGGCGACAGCGCGCCCGGCTCGATCGTCGAGCTGAGGAAGTTCGACGACGCGCAAGGGCGTCGCCGCGTCGCGCTCGCCGTGCGGTCGGACCTCGCCATCGAGGATCAGGTGACGGCCAGCGGCGCGACTTGGCTCGACCGCCAAGCGGTCTCGCGTGATCCGGTCGACCTTAGCCAGACGGGCTTCGGCGCCGAGGTCCGCGATGCGCTGGAGCGGCGGGCCGACCAACTCATCGAGCAGGGGCTGGCCGAGCGACAGGCGCGGGGCATCACCTTCTCCCAGGGCCTGATCGGCACGCTCCGCCGTCGGGAAGTCGAGGCCTTAGGCGAGCAGCTCGCGGCCGAGAGGGGCCAGCCGTTCAATCAGGCCGCGGCTGGCGAGTATGTCGCCGGGGCCTACCGACAGCGCTTCGCGCTCGCCTCCGGCCGCTTCGCGATGATCGACGACGGTCTCGGCTTCCAGCTCGTGCCCTGGACGCCCTCGCTTGAGAAGCAGCTCGGCCGCCACGTCTCCGGCGTCACGCGGGGCGACGGCGGAATCGACTGGGGCTTTGGCAAAAACCGGGGGCTCGGCCTGTGACCGACCCCACCCATCAACGATCTCAGGAAAGGACGGCCGGCATGTCGGCGACGAAGATTCTATGGGGCCAGGTCATTACCGTCTTCGGAATCGTCCTCTTGACGATCTGGACCGCGACCGAATGGACCGCCTGGCGGCTCGGCTTTCAGCCGGAACTCGGCCGTCCCTGGTTCGAGATCCTGCACTTCCCGTTCTACCTGCCACCGGCCTTCTTCTGGTGGTGGTACGCCTACGACGCCTACGCTCCCTCGATCTTCATCGAGGGCGCCTATATCGCGGCGTCGGGCGGGATCATCGCCGCGGCCGTCGCCATCGGCATGTCGGTCTGGCGGGCTCGCGAAGCGAAGAATGCCGAGACCTACGGCTCCGCACGATGGGCGCAGCGACAAGAGATCGAGGAGGCCGGCCTGCTCGGTCCAGATGGCGTTGTGCTCGGCCGCTATCAACGCAGCTATCTCCGCCACGACGGCCCCGAGCATGTGCTGTGCTTCGCGCCGACCCGGAGCGGCAAGGGCGTCGGCCTGGTCATTCCGTCGCTCTTGACCTGGCCGGGCTCGGCGATCGTCCACGACATCAAGGGCGAGAACTGGCAGCTCACGGCCGGCTTTCGGGCGCAGCACGGTCGCGTGCTGCTGTTCGATCCGACCAACGCCAGGTCGTCGGCCTACAATCCGCTGCTTGAGGTGCGCCGTGGCGAGTGGGAGGTGCGCGACGTTCAGAACATCGCCGACATCCTGGTCGACCCCGAAGGCAGTCTCGAGAAGCGGAACCATTGGGAGAAGACCAGCCACGCGCTGCTGGTCGGCGCGATCCTTCACGTCCTCTACGCCGAGGAGGACAAGACCCTTGCCGGCGTCGCGTCCTTCCTGTCCGATCCCAAGCGACCGATCGAATCGACGCTCTCGGCCATGATGCGGACGCCGCATCTCGGTGAGGCCGGCGTCCACCCTGTTGTCGCCTCCGCCGCGCGGGAGCTGCTGAACAAGTCCGGCAACGAGCGATCCGGCGTGCTCAGCACGGCCATGTCGTTCCTCGGCCTCTACCGCGATCCCGTGGTCGCCGAGGTGACGCGGCGCTGCGACTGGCGGATCGGCGACATCGTCGCCGGCGATCGGCCGACGACGCTCTACCTCGTCGTGCCGCCGTCCGACATCAACCGGACCAAGCCGCTGATCCGCCTGATCCTCAATCAGATCGGCCGGCGTCTGACCGAGGACCTGCACGCCAAGGCTGGACGGCAGCGGCTTCTCCTGATGCTCGACGAGTTCCCGGCGCTCGGCCGTCTCGACTTCTTCGAGTCCGCGCTCGCCTTCATGGCGGGCTATGGGATCAAGAGCTTCCTCATCGCCCAGTCGCTTAATCAGATCGAGAAGGCCTACGGCCCCAACAACTCGATCCTCGACAACTGCCATGTGCGCGTCAGCTTCGCGACCAACGACGAACGGACCGCAAAGCGGGTCAGCGACGCGCTTGGCACGGCGACCGAGATGAAGGCGATGAAGAACTATGCCGGCAGCAGGCTTAGCCCCTGGCTTGGGCATCTCATGGTCTCGCGTTCGGAGACAGCGCGTCCGCTGCTGACGCCGGGCGAGGTGATGCAGCTCCCGCCGACCGACGAGATCGTCATGGTGTCGGGCGTCCATCCGATCCGGGCCAAGAAGGCGCGCTACTATGAGGATGGGCGGTTGCAGGAACGGATCGTGGCGCCGCCTATACCGGCGCGTCCGAAAGAGGGGCGTCCCGATGACTGGAGCACTCGCCCATTGCCGCCACGACCACCGGCTCCGGCTACGGGCCATGGCGAGGACAGCGACGACGAGGATCCGAAGAACGCCGATCGCCGCAAGCAGCCCGAGCTCAGCCAAGACACCATCGAGAAAAAGGAGCCGATCGAGAACGAGTTCGCGCTCGATCAGGTCGACGACATGGAGGAGGACACGCCTCGCATCGGCCGGATGAACGAGCTCATGCGGGGTCTTGCCCAGCAGGCCTCGCTCGATCCGGGCGACGATCTCGGGATGTGAGGCGCACATGGCCGCGCCGAAGAAGAAGGCTCAACTCTCCGTCTATCTCGACCCGGATGTGATGCAGGCTCTATCGGCCTACGCGGCGCGTCGGGAGCAGCCCATGTCGCTGATCGCCGAGGCGGCTATCGCCTCGTTCCTCTCGCCAGATGCCGACGAGCGGCGGGAGGCGGCCATCGCGAAGCGCCTCGACCAGCAGGATCGGCGCCTAGCGCGCCTCGAGCGTGATGTCGGCATCGGTGTTGAGACGCTGGCGCTGTTCATTCGCTTCTGGCTCAACACGACACCGCCGCTTCCTGAACCGGCTGCGAAGGGAGCTCGGGCGCAGGCGGGCGCGCGATACGACAATTTCGTCGCCACGCTCGGTCGTCGCCTGAACGAAGGGCCAAAGCTGAGGCAAGAGATCGTGCAAGACGTGGGCGAGAACCAACGGGAAGATTAGCGCTGCTAGATCGCCAGAACTCGACCCTGGCTGTGTGAAGATGTGCGATTAAGGTGAACATCAACAAGCGAGCTGCCGCTGATCATGCCACTCGCTCTAAACAACTATCTCGGCTGCCACTCGAGATATGACGGGCATTCGGGAGCAAGCCACTGAACGTCATGCGACGTCCAAATATGAAACTCGGGGTTCTTGCCTGGATTTTCGTCAAGCGTGGCCACCCTGAGAATAATGTGCGGCTGATCGGGCCGCTCAGCAAAAAGATGGGTTCCACAATTACTGCAAAATTTCCTTAACTTTCCCGGCGATGATTCAAAGGCACGAAGGAGTTCTGCCCCACGGTTGATCCGGAAATGTCCCCGCAAGACGCCAGCGGTGGTCGTATAAGCGCTCGCATGCGCCTTTCTGCAAGTTTTGCAGTGGCAATGCTCGACCGGCATGTCGAGCTGATCAATTTCGTAGCTTACCTGCCCGCATAGACATGCACCGTTCACAGCCATTGGCGACGCCCCTTGCTGATCGGACTGGACGATATCACGAGCCGGATGCGACGGGCATCCCGGTGTCTTCATTGCACAGAGCCGCTGCGGCCGATCTCATTCGCCGCGTTTGTGAGAAGTTGCCGCAGTCTCGGTGCTGCGAACGCGGCAAAGGCCCGCTGCTTCGAGGTCGCTGAGCCGCCCGATGGCTGCACCAAGTGCACGGGAATAGGCGGGGGCTCGTGCTGCGGGAGCAGCACTACGAGCTTGCCGGCGGCAATCGCTTCCGCGGCCTGATACGACATCACGCGGGTGATGCCGTGCCCGGCGACCGCAGAGTCGATGGCGGCTGACGCGGAATTTACCACCAACCTGGGCCGGATGGAGATCGGCAGCAGCGACTTTCCGGGCGCCGACGCAAATCGCCATAGTTCCATCTCCGCTCCGTCTCGTTCCATGATGCATGCATGTTCGCGAAGTGCCGCCGGCGCTCGGGGCGCCCCATATTGCTCGATGTATACGGGCGCAGCACAAAGGACACGCCGTACCTCTCCCAGTCGCGTCGCAACGAGGTTGGAGTCGGGTAGATGCGCGACGCGCACCGCGAGGTCGATCCCTTCTTCAACGAGGTTCGCGACCCGATCAAGCAGCAGGAGCCGTGCTTGCACGGCGGGATTGGCATCCAGGAACGCGTCGACAACTGGTCTGACATGGAGCTGCCCAAACCTTAGAGGCGCAGTTATCGTCAGCACTCCGCTCGGCTGCTCCTGTTCTGCTGCCGCGCCGCGTTCGACCGCATCGAGCGCGGTCAGCACGTCCCGGCAGGTCGCGAGAAAATTCTCGCCAAACTGAGTGAGGTGCAGCGCGCGCGTGCTTCGGTGCAGGAGTCGGGTTCCTAGCCGCCCCTCAAGCAGGGCAATGGCCCTCGTCACCGTCGCGGGCGAATGACCAAGGGCGCGCGCGGCCGAAGCGAGCGACCCCCGATCAACGCAAGTGACAAAAGTCCGCATGGCATCGATCCGATCCATTGTTGCAGATCCTGTAATCAGCCCTTTTAGGTGCCGGGCATTCTATCACAACTTGCAACGCTCTACACTGGCAACCACAATCGGTCGCGCTCGGGAGACGACTTCCATGCACACGATTTTCAATTCGCGAAAGCTCGGCGACGTCGATGTTTTTTATCGCGAGGCCGGTCCCTCGGACGCGCCCGTGATCTTGCTTTTGCATGGCTTCCCAACCGCGAGCCACATGTTTCGAGACCTCATTCCCGAACTCGCGGGGAGGTTTCGCGTGATCGCGCCGGATTTGCCTGGCTTCGGCAACACCATATCGCCGCCACGCGGTGTCTTCACCTACAGCTTCGACAATCTGGCCGACGTCATGGCGCGGTTCGTCGATGCGCTCGGTCTTACCAGCTACGCACTCTACATTTTCGACTACGGCGCACCGGTCGGGCTACGGCTTGCCTTGCGATTTCCCGAGCGCGTGACGGCGATCATCAGCCAGAACGGCAATGCCTATGTCGAGGGTTTCAGCGACGGCTGGGCGCCCTGGCAGACCTATTGGCGCGACCCGACACCCGAACACCGCGAAGCCTGCCGCACATCGCTGGCGCCGGAAACCATCCGGGAATGGCAGTATTTCAACGGTGCCGACCGGACGCGCGTGTCGCCAGACGGCTACACACTCGATCTCACCTATCTGGCGCGACTCGGTGCCGACGAGATCCAACTCGACCTAATCCTGGACTATCGCAGCAACGTCGCGCGCTACCCGGACTTCCAAGCCTATTTCCGCACGCACCGGCCGCCCTTCCTGGCCGCCTGGGGCCGGCACGACGCGCATTTCCTGCCGGCCGGTGCTGAGGCCTACAAGCGTGACCTGCCGGAGGCAGAAATCCACCTGCTCGACACCGGGCATTTTGCCTTGGAGACGCATGCCGCCGAAATCGGTGCGCTGATGCTTGGGTTCCTCGAGCGACATGGAATCTGACGATGACCTGCATTCCGCACCTGATGCAGGCCTTGATCGCGGAAGCCAGGGACGAGCCGCTCCGGCTCGTCCAGGTCTCCACGCCGCAGCCTGGTCCAGGCGAAGTGCTGGTGCGGGTCGTGGCCAGCGGAGTCAATCCGCTTGATGTGAAAATTCTTGCCGGAGCCGCCGACCACGCGCGTCAGCCGTTACCTGCCATCCTTGGCATGGACATGGCGGGCGTCGTGGTCGCCGCGGGCAAGGATACGACGACATTTCGGGAGGACGATGAGGTATACGGCCTGGCCGGTGGTGTCGGCGGACATGCCGGATCGCTCGCCGAGTACATGGTGGCCGATGCACGCCTGTTGTCCCGCAAGCCACCCAATCTTTCGATGCGCGAGGCGGCGGCTCTACCGCTCGCGTTCATCACGGCCTGGGAGGGCCTAGTAGACCGCGCCGAGGTCCGCGCTGGGCAGCATGTTCTGGTCCAGGGCGGCGCCGGCGGAGTCGGCCAGATGGCGTTGCAGATCGCCCGCGCGAGGGGCGCCACGATGACTGCCACCGGCTCGCCTTCCGCCCGCGAGACCATCGAGCGACTGAGCGCGCGGTTCGCGCACAAGGCGGAGTCACCGGCCGAAATCGTGGCGCGCTCGACCGGCGGCAAGGGCTTTGACATCGTCTTCGACACGGCCGGTGGGGCCTCGCTCGATGCCGCCTTCGCCATGGTCACTCGCTTTGGCCATGTCGTCAGCGCCTTGGGCTGGGGCACGCACACCCTGGTGCCGCTTTCATTCCGGGCGGCCAGCTACTCGGGAATTTTCACTTTGTTGCCGCTGCTGACCGACGTAGGGCGCGAGCACCACGGCGAGATTTTGGCCGAGGCCACGAGACTGGCCGAAGCCGGCAAGATCGTGCCAGCGCTGGATCAGCGCCGCTTCTCGCTCGCCACGGTGGGCGATGCCTATCACGCCATCGAGACCGGCACGGCACGCGGCAAATTGGTGGTCGATGTGGCCGAGGAGGCAGGATCATGAGCAACACAGAGGTGCCCGACCTCGTCGAGCACGCATCATCCCTGTCGTTCGATGCCACCGTTGAACATCTCGTCCAGGCGATCGTGGACCGCGGGATGGCGGTCTTCGCCAGGATCGATCACGCCGCGAACGCGCGGGAGGCCGGCCTGAGCATGCCGCCGAGCATTGTTCTGATTTACGGCAATGCGAAAGGCGGCACGCCGGTCATGCTGGCCACGCCACTTGCGGCGCTCGATCTGCCGCTCCGAGTTCTGGTGCGAGAGCGCGATGACGGAAAGACCGTAATCGCGTTCCATCCAGTTGCGGCCATGCTTCGTCGGGCCGGAGTGCGCGACGATCTCGCCGCTCGTCTGGAACCTGCACAGCAGGTGCTGCTCGTGGCTGTCGCGCCATGAGCGAGTCCGCCGTAGTGTTTTCGCAAACTCGGCCGCGCCTCGAATACCTGCCGGTTGGCCTATTCGGCTCGGTGATGGGCCTTACCGGTCTGTCGGTCGCGTGGCGACTTGCGCTGGCGCGGTACAGCGGCCCGGAGTGGTTATCGCTGGTCGCACCCATGATTGGCATCGGCGCGGTCATAGCGTTCGTGGCTATCCTGACCGGCTATGCGGTCAAGCTGATAACGGCCTTCAGCGCGGTGGAAGCCGAGTTCCGGCATCCGATTGCCGGAAATCTGTTCGGCACAGCTTTAATCAGTTTGTTGCTGCTGCCAATTGTGGTGGCTTCCTATAGCCTCATCCTCGCGCGAGCCCTGTGGATCGCCGGTGCGATCGGCATGATCCTCTTCGCCTGGCTTATCGTCAGCCGCTGGATGAGCGACCGCCAGCAGGTCGCCCATGCCACCCCGGCCTGGATTATTCCCGTGGTCGGCTTGCTGGACGTGCCGCTTGCCCTGCCAACCCTCGGGCTGCCGCCCATACACGGGCTGATAGTGTTCACGCTCGCTGCCGGACTGTTTTTCGCAATCCCCCTGTTCACGCTGATCTTCTCGCGTTTGCTGTTCGAGCCTCCTCTGCCGGATGCGCTGAAACCGACCTTGTTAATATTGGTAGCTCCGTTCGCGGTCGGCTACTCGACCTACTCCGTCACGACCGGACAAACGGATTTATTCGCTGAGGCGCTTTATATGCTGACGCTGTTCGTCCTGGCCGTTCTACTCGGCCAACTACGCCACCTGCCGGTTTGCTGTCCATTCCGGGTCTCTTGGTGGGCCGTGAGCTTTCCGCTCGCCGCATCCGCCATCGCCGCCTTGCGCTTTGCAGCTTCGGAACCCGGTTTCATTCCGGATTCGATTGCGTTGGCACTGTTAGCATTGGCGACGCTCGTCATCGCTGGGCTGTCCGTTCGGACGTTGGTGGGTCTCGTGCGGGGCGAATTGCGGACGCTGAGTGGTGCGTGAATACCAGGAGTAGGGGACGACGGACTGCCGCTTAACTGTTCAAAGGGGTAATGACGATGGCAAAGACATGGTTCATTACAGGTGCCTCTCGCGGTTTCGGTGCATTGATCGCCGAGGGGGCGCTGCAACGCGGCGACAATGTCGTGGCGACCGCGCGCAATCCGGCAGCGGTGACCGACCGCCTTGGCAAGTCGGAGAGACTGCTGGCTCTGGCCCTCGACGTGACGGATGAGGCACAAGCACGCGTCGCCGCCGATGCCGCCGTCCAACGCTTCGGACGCATCGATATTCTCCTGAACAATGCGGGCTTCGGCCTGCTGGGCGCGGTCGAGGAGGCGACGGCGGAGGAGATCGAGAGAGTTTACCGCACCAATGTGTTCGGGCTTCTCGCCGTGACCCGGGCTGTGCTGCCGCATATGCGCCGGCAGCACAGCGGTCACGTGCTCAATATATCTTCTATCGGCGGTTACGCCGCCTCCGCCGGGTGGGGCGTGTACTGCTCCACCAAGTTCGCCGTCGAGGCGCTGACAGAGGCGCTCGCGCTCGAGCTCAAGCCGCTCGGCATCCGCGCGACAGTCATCGAGCCCGGCTTCTTCCGCACCGACTTTCTGGATGCAAGCTCGCTTGCGACAAGCGGAGCGAGCATCGCCGATTACGCTGAGACAGCCGGCGCCATGCGCCAGTTCGCGGCTGGCGCCAACCACGCCCAGCCTGGCGATCCGGCCAAGCTCGCTCGTGCGATCTTGAGGGTTGTCGATGCGGATGATCCGCCGACGCGCATGCCGTTCGGCAGCGACACGGTGCGACGCATCGAAGCGAAGAACGCATTCGTTGCGGCCGAACTCGCGCGATGGCGCGATCTCGCCCTCTCCACCGACGCCGATGTTTGAGGAGGCTTGCGATGCTCGCGCAAAAGATGGCTGAGCCGATCCCCTACGCTTTCGGGGACGAGTTGCTGATTGGCAACCAATGGCGCGCTGGTCGCGCAGGCACGACGTATAGGGACGTCAACCCGTATTCGGGAGAAACCCTCGTCGAGATCGGCCAGGCGGATGTCGCCGACGTGGACGCCGCTTTCGCCGCCGCGGCCGCCGCGCGGGCGGAGTGGGCCGAGGCCACCCCTGGCGAGCGCGCGCAGGTGCTGCGCAATGCGGTCGCCGTGATGGAGGCGCGCCGCGCCGAGATCGTCGACTGGCTGATCAGGGAATCCGGGAGCGTTCGAGTCAAGGCCGAGCTGGAATGGCAGGCCGTCAAGGCGATCGTCGTCGAGGCGGCGACGCTGCCCACGCGGACGTGGGGTCGGATCATTCCGGGAGACATCCCCGGCAAGGAGCACCGCATCTATCGCGAGCCCGTTGGCGTTGTGACCGTCATCAGCCCCTGGAACTGGCCCTTCCATCTTTCCTCCCGGGCGGTCGCGCCCGCGCTTGCGCTCGGCAACGCCGTTGTCCTGAAACCCGCGGCCGATACGCTGGTCACCGGGGGGCTGCTGATCGCGAAGATCCTGGAGGAAGCCGGACTTCCGCCGGGCGTTCTCAGCGTCATCACCGGCGACAACCGGCTGATCGGCGATGCGATCGTCCTTCATCCGGCCTCACGGGTGATCTCGTTCACTGGATCGACGCCTGTCGGGCGGCGGATTGCCGGGCTCGCCGCGACGGGCGAGACGCTGAAGAAGGCGCAGCTCGAACTCGGCGGCAATAATCCGCTCGTCGTCCTCGATGACGCCGATCTGGATCAGGCGGTTAAAATCGCGGTGTTCGGCCGCTTCCTCCATCAAGGAGAGCTTTGCGTCAGCACCAACCGGATCATCGTCGAGGACAAGCTCCACGCCCGCTTTGTGGAGGCGTTCGTCGAGCGGGTGAAGGCGCTCAAGTATGGCGATCCCAATGACGAGACAACCGCGGTAGGCCCGATCATCAACAAGCGTCAGCTCGACGGTTTGCAAAGGATGATCGACGACGCGCGTGCCGACGGCGCGACGATGCGCGTCGGCGGCCCGGCTGACGGGCTGGTGCTTCCGCCCCATGTTTTCAGCGATGTGACCGATCGCGTGAGGCTTGGCCGCGACGAGATCTTCGGACCGATCGCGCCCGTATCCCGCGCCGCTGATGAGATAGAGGCGCTGCGCATGGCGAATGATACCGAATTCGGCCTGTCGAGCGCGGTGCTGACCAGCGATCTGGCCCGCGGCGAGCGCTTCGCTCACAAGGTGAAGGCCGGCATGACCCACATCAATGACCTGCCGGCGATAGACCTCGCCAACATGCCTTTCGGCGGCGAGAAGAATTCCGGCCTCGGCCGCTTCGGAGCGCTGGGCGTAGTCGAAGATTTCACGACCGAGCATTGGATTTCTGTCCAACACACCCCTCGTAGCTATCCGTTTTGAGCCATACGTTCGAAGGTCGTCGAACGTATGGGCGACGACTTTTAAGCAATGAACGGCCGCAGCCACGGCCAATGTCAAAGAGAGATTGCCAATGCAGGACCACACCGAAACTCGGACCACTGAAATCAATAGAGCCCTCGTCCAATCGAGCTTCGACCGATGGCGCGCGGGCACGGGCAGCCCATTCGAGCTTTTGGCACCGGAGGCCGATTGGACGATAGTGGGGTCGTCGCCCCTGTCGAAGACCTACCCAATCCGCCAGGCATTCCTCGACGAGGTCATCGGCCCCTTCAACGCCCGCATGGCGACGCCGCTGATCCCGTCGGTCCGCGGTATCTACGCCGATGGCGACATGGTCATCGCCTTCTTCGACGCTGCTGCCAAGACGAAGGACGGCCAGCCCTATCGCAACACCTATACTTGGTATCTTCGCATGCGAGACGCGAAGGTGGTCAGCGCAGTCGCATTCTTCGACACTAGAGAGTTCGATGAGTTCTGGAACCGCGTTCCGCCGACCCATTGAGGGCGAGCAGTATCTCTGGCGCTTGATTGAAGGCAGATAGCTCTCCGCATCCAGCAAGTATTTTTTCTCTGCTCTACGCTTCTCCCCTACGCCACCTGAATACTTGTTGAAACGCCCCATTTTCTTCCTTTTCTAATCATCCCCGTTGCCAATCGCGTGTCGCGATTGGCCCTCCGACGGGGACGATCGTGGCAGTTGCTCCACTCCATTCCGAGGCCTTCTCACGCGGCGCGCGCATGTTGCGCACCGCGCTTGGCCCGGCAATCGCCGCCTTCCTCGAAGACCCCTCGATCGTCGAAGTGATGCTCAACCCCGATGGCCGGCTCTGGATCGACCGGCTGTCGGGTGGGCTCGAAGACACCGGCCGGACGCTGTCCGCCGCCGATGGCGAGCGGATCGTGCGCCTGGTCGCGCACCATGTCGGCGCCGAAGTCCATGCCGAGCGCCCGCGAGTCTCAGCCGAGCTGCCCGAGACGGGGGAGCGGTTCGAGGGGCTGCTGCCTCCGGTCGTCACAGCGCCGGCTTTCGCCATCCGCAAACCCGCCGTCGCCGTCTTCACGCTCGACGACTACGTCGCCGTCGGCACCATGACCGCGGGCCAGGCCGCCGCACTGCGCGCCGCCGTGGCATTGCGCAAGAACATCCTGGTCGCCGGCGGGACCGGCACCGGCAAGACGACGCTGACCAACGCTCTGCTGGCCGAGATCGCCGGCACAAGCGATCGGGTGGTGCTGATCGAGGACACGCGCGAGCTGCAGTGCCGCGCCCCCAATCTGGTCGCGATGCGGACGAAGGACGGCGTCGCTTCGCTGTCGGACCTGGTTCGCTCTTCGCTCCGGCTGCGGCCGGATCGCATCCCGATCGGCGAAGTCCGCGGCGCCGAAGCGCTCGATCTCTTGAAGGCGTGGGGGACCGGCCATCCCGGCGGCATCGGCACCATTCACGCCGGCACTGCGCTCGGCGCGATCCGCCGCCTTGAGCAGCTTATCCAGGAAGCCGTCGTCACTGTCCCCAAGGCGCTGATCGCCGAGACCATCGATCTCGTTGCGGTGCTGCGCGGCCGCGGCTCCGAGCGCCGCCTCTCCGAACTCGCTTTCGTCGCCGGTCTCGATCCCGCCACCGGCGATTACCGCGTCCAACCCGCCGGGGCGGGCGGCGACCCCTTGCCCCCCGGAGACCTATCATGATCCGCGTTATCGCCGTCGCCCGCCATTCGCGCCGCCTGGCGGAGTTTCTCACCTTCGCCACCCTCACGCTGGCCTTCGCGCCCGCCGCCTACGCCTCCGGCTCTTCGATGCCGTGGGAGACCCCGCTCAACTCCATCCTGGAGTCGGTTCAAGGCCCGGTCGCCAAGATCATCTCGGTCATCATCATCACCGTGACCGGCCTGACGCTCGCCTTTGGCGACACCTCGGGCGGCTTCCGCCGGCTGATCCAGATCGTGTTCGGCCTCTCGATCGCCTTCGCCGCGTCGAGCTTCTTCCTGTCGTTCTTCAGCTTCTCCGGCGGAGCGCTGGTCTGATGGCCGCGATCGTCGATCCGGACGTGCCCGGCTTCTTCGCGCCGGTCCATCGCGCGCTCACCGACCCGATCCTGATGGGCGGCGCGCCACGGACCGTCGCGATCGCCAACGGCACCTTGGCGGCGGCGATCGCCCTCGGCCTGCGGCTCTGGATTCCCGGCGCGCTGATCTGGGCGGTGGGCCATGGCGCCGCTGTCTGGGCGGCCAAGCGCGACCCGCAATTCGTCGATGTCGTGCGCCGGCACCTCCGCTATCCGCCCCATCTCGGCGTCTGAGGCCCGCAAATGCTAAACCTCGCCGAATATCGCAATCACCCCGCCGGTCTCGCAGATTTCCTGCCCTGGGCCGCACTGGTCGGCGAGGGCGTGGTCCTCAACAAGGACGGTTCGTTCCAGCGAACGGCGCGCTTTCGCGGCCCGGACCTCGACAGCGCGACGCCGGCCGAGCTGGTCGGCGTCACCGCCCGTCTCAACAACGCGTTGCGCCGCCTCGGGTCCGGCTGGGCGATCTTCGTCGAGGCGCAGCGGATCGCCGCCCAGACCTATCCACATTCGGCCTTTCCCGACGCCGCGTCGGCGCTGGTCGATCTCGAACGGCAGGACGCTTTCGAGGAAGCTGGCACGCATTTCGAGAGCCGCTATTTCCTGACCTTCGTCTGGCTGCCGCCAGCGGAGGACGCCTCGCGCATCGAGGGCTGGCTCTACGAAGGACGGGCCCAGGCAGGCGTCGATCCGTGGGAGCTGCTGCGCGGCTTCGTCGATCGGACCAACCGCGTCTTGCAGTTGGTCGAGGGCTTCATGCCCGAGGCCGCCTGGCTCGATGACGGCGACACACTGACCTACCTGCACTCGACCATCTCGACTCGCCAGCAGCGGGTGCGCGTCCCCGAGACGCCGATGCACCTCGACGCGCTCCTGGCCGATGAGCCGCTCGCCGGCGGCCTCGAGCCTCGCCTTGGGTCGCACCATCTGCGCACGCTGACCATCGTCGGCTTCCCGACCGCGACCCATCCCGGCATTCTCGACGAGCTGAACCGCCTCGCCTTCCCATACCGCTGGTCCACGCGCGCGATCCTCCTCGACAAGACCGAGGCGGTGAAGCTGCTGACCAAGATCCGGCGGCAGTGGTTCGCCAAGCGCAAGTCGATCGCCGCCATCGTCAAGGAGGTGATGACCAACGAGGCCTCGACGCTGGTCGACAGCGACGCGGCCAACAAGGCAGCCGATGCGGATCTCGCGCTTCAGGAGCTGGGCTCCGACGACGTTGGCCAGGCTTATGTCACCGCGACCGTCACCGTCTGGGACCAGGATGCGGGCCTCGCCGCCGAGAAGCTGCGCCTCATCGAGAAGGTGATCCAGGGCCGCGACTTCACCTGCATGCCGGAAGGAGTGAATGCGCTGGAGGCCTGGCTCGGGTCCATACCCGGCCACGCCTACGCCAACGTCCGCCAGCCGCCGATCTCGACGCTGAACCTGGCGCACATGATCCCGCTGTCGGCGGTCTGGGCAGGCCCGGCGAAGGACGAGCATTTCCAGGCGCCGCCGCTGCTGTTCGGCAAGACCGAGGGCTCGACACCGTTCCGCCTCAGCCTGCATGTCGGCGACGTCGGCCACACCCTGATCGTCGGACCGACCGGCGCCGGTAAGTCGGTGCTGCTCTCGCTGATGGCGATGCAGTTTCGCCGCTATCGCAACAACCAGATCTTCGCCTTCGATTTCGGCGGCTCGATTCGCACCGCCGCGCTCGCCATGGGCGGCGACTGGCACGACTTGGGCGGCAGCTTGTCCGCCGGATCGGAACATTCGGTCTCGCTCCAGCCGCTGGCGCGGATCGACGACCAGGCCGAGCGCGCCTGGGCGGCGGAGTGGGTGACGGCGATCCTCGCCAAGGAAGGCGTCACCATCGATCCGATCGCGAAGGAGCATGTCTGGTCGGCGCTGACCTCGCTGGCGTCCTCGCCGGTGGGCGAACGCACCATCACGGGCCTAGCGGTGCTGCTGCAATCGACGGCGCTGAAGCAGGCGCTCCAGCCTTATTGCGTCGGTGGTCCCTTCGGCCGGTTGCTCGACGCCGAGGCTGAGCAGCTTGGCTCCGCGTCTGTCCAGGCCTTCGAGACCGAGGGCCTGATCGGCGCCGGTGCGGCGCCCGCCGTGCTGACGTACCTGTTCCACCGCATCGAAGGGCGCCTCGACGGTCGGCCGACCTTGCTCGCCATCGACGAGGGCTGGCTGGTTCTCGATGACCCGGCCTTCGCGCAGCAACTGCGCGAATGGCTGAAGACGCTGCGCAAAAAGAACGCCTCCGTCGTCTTCGCCACGCAGTCGCTTTCCGACATCGACGGCAGCAGCATCGCCCCGGCCATCGTCGAGAGCTGCCCGACCCGCATCTTCCTGCCGAACGAACGCGCCATCGAGCCGCAGATCACGGCGATCTACCGCCGCTTCGGTCTCAATGACCGCCAGATCGAGATCCTCGCGCGGGCCACGCCGAAGCGGGACTACTACTGCCAGTCCCGCCGCGGCAATCGCCTGTTCGAGCTAGGGCTCGGACCTGTCGCGCTCGCCTTCTGCGCGGCGTCCTCCAAGCAAGACCACGCCGCGATCGAGCGGATCATCGCCGAGCATGGTTCGGACGCCTTCACGCCCGCTTGGCTGCGCGATCACGACCTGGCCTGGGCGGCCGACCTCATCCCCGACCTGACCAACCTGGAGACCTCATCATGATGAAGCTGCGCCATCTGGCGGCGGCGAGCGCCGTCGCGTTGTCGCTGGGCATCGCCGCGCCGCCGGCGTCGGCGCAGTGGATCGTCTACGACCCGACCAACTTCAGCCAGAACGTGCTGACGGCCGCGCGCGAGCTTCAGCAGATCAACAACCAGATCCAGATGCTGGCTAATCAGGCGACGAGCCTAGTCAACCAGGCGCGCAATCTCGCCAACCTGCCGATGTCGACGCTGACCCAGCTTCAGTCGTCGATCACGCAGACCCAGTCGCTGCTCGGCCAGGCGCAGAACATCGCCTTCAACGTCCAGCGCATCGAGCAGGCCTATTCGACGAGCTACGGCTCGGCGGCGGGCACGGGCTCGACAACGGCCATGGTCGCCAACGCCCAGGCACGCTGGCAGAACTCGGTCGGCGCCTTCGAAGACTCGCTCAAGGTCCAAGCGGGCGTGGTCGGCAACATCCCGACCAATTCCAGCGCTATGACCTCGCTGGTTACGGCCAGCCAGAGCGCGACGGGCGCGCTGCAAGCGGCGCAGGCCGGCAACCAGCTTCTCGCGCTCCAATCCCAGCAGCTCTCCGACGTTGTCGCAGTGCTGTCGGCAAAGGGCCGTGCCGATGCGCTGGAACAGGCGAGGGTCGCCGCCGCCGAGGCGCAGGGCCAGCAGAACTACAAGACCTTCTCGACGCGCAGCGGCTACCAGCCCGGCAACGTCACCATGTTCAGCGGCAACTGAGGCGCGGCGATGCTGGGCCGGTCGGAGATCTTGCGCGCTGCCGCGATCATCGCCTTGGTCGCGTGCTTCGTCGCGACCCTCGCGGCGATCAACCGGCGTCCCTCGGTGCCCGTTGTCGAGCCCCTTCCGACCGTCACCGCTCCAGCAACCGATGACCTCACGGCCGAGCTGCGCCGATGCGGCGCGCTCGGTCCCAAGGATGCCGTGGATGCGCGTTGCGAGGCGGTTTGGGAGGAGAACCGTCGGCGCTTCTTCGGCAGGTCGGCGCGGCCGCTGCCGCCAACGCCCCCGGGCGGCGCCGCGCCGGCCACCCCCTCTACAGGAGACGCGCGATGAACAATGTCGGCGTCATCGACACCTTCCTCAACACGTTCACGACCTACATCGATTCCGGCTTCGGCCTGATCAAGGGCGAGGTCGCCTATCTGTCATCGACGCTGATCGTCATCGATATCACGCTTGCAGGCCTATTCTGGGCTTGGGGCGCGGACGAGGACATTCTCCAGCGCCTGGTCAAGAAGACCCTCTACATCGGCTTCTTCGCCTTCATCATCACCAACTTCAACAACCTCTCCGCCATTGTCTTCAACAGCTTCGCGGGGCTCGGCCTGAAAGCGGGCGGCTCCTCGATCTCAACCGCCACTTTTCTTCAGCCGGGCCATCTCGCCCAGGTCGGGCTCGATGCGGGCCAGCCGCTGCTCGATGCGGCCAGCCAGATGATGGGCTTCACCAGCTTCTTCGCGAACTTCGTCCAGATCGCGGTCCTGATGGTGTCGTGGCTCCTGGTGCTGATCGCCTTCTTCATCCTGGCGGTGCAGCTCTTCGTCACGCTGATCGAGTTCAAGCTGACGACGCTCGCCGGCTTCATCCTCATTCCCTTCGCGCTCTTCAACAAGACCGCCTTCCTCGCCGAGAAGGTGCTCGGCAACATCGTCGCTTCCGGCGTGAAGGTGATGGTGCTCGCCGTCATCGTCGGCATCGGCACCGGCCTCTTCTCGCAGTTCACCCAGACCTATGCCGGCGGCCAGCCGACCATCGAGCAGGCGCTGTCCGTCGTGCTCGCGGCGCTGGCCATGCTGGGCCTCGGCATCTTTGGGCCCGGCATCGCCACGGGTCTCGTCTCCGGCGCGCCGCAACTCGGCGCAGGCGCTGCCGTCGGCACCGGCCTTGCCGTCGCCGGCACCGCCATGGCCGGCGCTGGCGCGCTCGGCCTAGCCGGGAGAGGAGCGATGGCGGCTGCCTCCGGGACGGCCGCGGCGGCCCGGGGCGGTGCGGCGATGGCTGGCGGCGCTTCGTCCGCCTACAGCCTAGCCTCCGCCGGCCGGTCCGGCGCTTCGGGCGTGGCCGCTGGTCTTGGCGGTGTTGGTCGGGCCGCCGCTTCGGCTGCTGCGGCGCCTGTCCGCCGTGCGGCGGGCCGCGCCGCGGGCTCAATGCGTGAGAGCTTTGCGGCCGGCGCCCGATCAAGCTTCGCCGCCACCGGCGGCTCATCCACGCAAGGCACGGTCGGCGGCGCGGAGACCGCAAGCGGTGGCGGCACGCCCGAAGCCGGCCCGAATGCTTCCGGTCCGCCCGCCTGGGCCCGCCGCATGAAGCAGAACCAGTCGATGGTCCACGGCGCCCAGACCGCTGCCCAGGTTCTCAAATCCGGCGACAGCCATGGCGGCGGCCATTCCGTCGATCTCTCGGGAGAATAGACAATGGCGCTTTTTCGCCGCTCCACCGTCCGTTACGGCCGCACCCCAGAACCCGAGACGCCCTATCAGCGCGCCGCCCAGGCATGGGACGAGCGGATCGGCTCGGCCCGGGTACAGGCGAAGAACTGGCGGCTGATGGCCTTCGGATCGCTCGCGCTTTCCATGGGCCTGGCCGGCGGTCTCGTCTGGCAATCGACCCATGGCAGCATCGTCCCTTGGGTGGTGCAGGTCGACAAGCTCGGCCAGGCTAAGGCCGTGGCGGCCGCAACGGCGGACTACACACCGAGCGATCCCGAGATCGCCTGGTATCTCGCCCATTTCATCGAGATGGTCCGCTCGCTGCCGGCCGATCCGATCATCGTGCGGCAGAACTGGCTGCAGGCCTACGACTTCACCACCACGTCGGGTTCGCAGGCGCTCAACGACTACGCCCGCGCCAATGACCCGTTCGCCAAGCTCGGCCATCAACAGATCGCCATCGACGTCTCGAGCGTGATCCGCGCGTCGCCATCGAGCTTCCGGGTCGAGTGGGTCGAGCATCGCTACGAGGATGGCGCGCTCGCCGAGACCTCGCGCTGGACGGCCATCCTCACCGTCGCAATTCAGCCGCCAACCTCCGCCGACGTGCTCCGCAAGAACCCGCTCGGCATCTACGTCACCGCAATCAACTGGTCGAAGGAGCTGGGACAATGACCTCGCCGATTTCCATGGAAGCCGGCGGTCCGGCTTCACGTCTTTCAGTGTCTCAGCAGAGCCGGGAAGGAGGAATTACGTCTTTCCATAAAGCCGGCCTTGCGGCTTTGCTGCTCTCCGTCTCAGCGCTCGGCGGCTGCGCACACAAATTCATCCCGCCGGACATCAACTACGACAGCGCCGTGCCGGCCACGCTCACCGTCGATCCGCCGCCGCCGGTCAAGATCGTCGAGCTGCCGAAGCCCCTCCCGCTTCCGGGACAGTTGAAGCCGCTCGCCGGCGCAAAGCAGCCGTCGCAATCGTCCAATCCCGAAGTACGCGTCGATCGCGCCAACGCCGCCGCCCGCGTGCAGCCCGATCGCAACGGCTTCATCAACGCCGTGCAGGTCTATCCCTATTCGGCGGGCGCGCTCTATCAGGCCTATACCGCGCCCGGCGAGATCACCGATATCGCCCTACAGGAGGGCGAGCAGCTCGTGGGCACGGGTCCGGTCGCCGCCGGCGACACGGTACGCTGGATCATCGGCGACACCGAAAGCGGCGCCGGCGCGACCAAGAAGGTCCACATCCTGGTCAAGCCGACGCGGCCGGATCTCGTCACCAACCTCATCATCAACACCGACCGTCGCACCTACTTGCTGGAGCTGCGCTCGACCGAGAAGACCTACATGGCTTCGGTCTCCTGGCAATACCCCGAAGACCAGCTCATCGCGCTCCGCCGACAGAACGCCTCGGCCGAGGCGACGGCGCCGATCGCCAGCGGCATCGATCTCGCCGCGATCAACTTCCGCTACGCGATCGAGGGAGACAATCCGGCCTGGCGGCCGCTGCGGGCCTTCGACGACGGCCAGAAGGTCTTCATCGAATTCCCGTCCGGGATCCGCCAGGGCGAGATGCCGCCACTCTTCGTCATCGGTCCGGCCGGCGGCTCCGAGCTGGTGAACTACCGCGTTCGCGCCAACTACTACATCGTCGACCGCCTGTTCGCCGCGGCCGAGCTGCGCCTGGGCGACAAGGACAGCGAGCGGCGTGTCCGCATCGTCCGCACCGACGGAAGGCCGCGGTCATGACCGACGAGCCGGAAGAACAACAACCGGCGCCGACGCCTGTCGTCGCGCCGGACCTGCGGCTGCGAGGTGAGCGGGCGCGCGTGACCCGCCTCTCGCGCAAGGTGCTGATCACCCTTGGCGCGGTCTCGGCGCTCGCCGTCGCCGGCGCGCTCGGCTACGCGCTCCAGACCCGCAACAAGGGACAGTCGGGGCAAGAGCTGCTCAGCACCCAGAACCGGCCCTCTGCCGAGGGTCTAGCAGGGCTGCCGAAGGATTACACCGGCCTGCCGCGCCAGGCGCCGCCGCTCGGGCCGCCGTTGCCCGGCGATCTCGGCAAGCCGATCCTGAACGGCAGCGCTGCGGCCAACACGACCGTACCTGCCGGCGGACCGGACCCGGAGGCCCAGCGCCTCGCCCAGGAGACGGAGGCGGCGCGCGTCAGCCGCCTGTTCGCTCAAACCAACCAGCAGCCCCAGCCAATCGGACTCGTCACGGGGACAACGACCGGAGCGCAGGGCGGTCCGTCGCCGACACCCCCAGTCGACGCCGGGGCCGCACAGAACATGCAGGACCGCAAGATCGCCTTCCTCAACGCCTCGACCGACCGCCGCACCGTCAGTGACGATCGGCTCCAGGCGAAATCCTCGCCCTATGTCGTTCAGGCAGGCACCGTCATTCCGGCTGCGCTCATCACTGGCATCCGTTCCGACCTGCCGGGGCAGATCACCGCGCAGGTGACCGAGGCGGTCTATGATAGTCCGACGGGCCAATATCTTTTGATCCCCCAGGGGGCGAAGCTGATCGGCCAGTACGACAGTTCCGTCGCCTTTGGACAAAGCCGCCTGCTGCTGGTCTGGACGCGCCTCATCATGCCCGACGGCACGTCGATCGTGCTGGAGCGCCAGCCGGGCGCAGACACGGAGGGATACGCCGGGCTCGAGGACCAGGTGGACTATCACTGGTGGGAGCTCGCCAAAGCCGCCGTCCTGTCGACCATCCTGAGCGTCGGTGCGGAAGCAGGCACCAGCAATAACAATGGCGAAAGCAATCTTGCCGATGCCATTCGCCAAGGAGCTTCGAACAGCGTCAGCCAAACCGGGCAGCAGATCGTTTCGCGCCAGCTCAACATCCAGCCGACGCTTACCATCAGGCCGGGCTTCCCGGTCCGTGTGATCGTCACGCGCGACCTAGTGTTGGCGCCTTACGGCCAGGGAGGAGACCGATGATGAAGCTCAAGCTTGGGCCGCTCGTTGACGACAAACCGGTCAAAGTGAATGTCGAATTGCCCGCAGCCGTGCATCGCAATCTCGTCGCCTATGCCGAGACGCTCGGCAGGACGACAGGACAAGCTGTATCGGACCCAGTAAAGCTGATTGTCCCGATGATCGAGCGGTTCATGGCCACTGATCGCGCATTCGCAAAGAAGCGTAGGGACCTGAATCAGCCAACTACGGTGTCGCCGGAAAGATCCGGATAACGCTCGCGAAGTATGTCCAGAAACAGGCGCAGTGAGGGGTTTGGGTTCGACTCACGCCAATAGGCCCAGAAATCGATTCGCGTTGGGCCATCATGATCGTGCACCTCGCGAAAGGTCACGCCAGGATGAATCAGTCCAGTTGCCCCCTCAAAAGCGGGCAGCAAGCCCCATCCGGCACCGACCAAGCAAAGTAGCCGGTCAAGCGAAACGTCATGATGAACGACTCGGAACAAGTGCCCACATCCTAACCTGCTCTCGATCAATCTCAGCACTTCGGGCCCAGGACCGCGCTCAGGCAAAAGCAGGCACTCCGACGCCAGATCGCCCCAATAGATCGCGGCCTGATTGCTCAACGCGTGCCCCTCGGGGACCGCGACCACCACGCGCTCACTCCAAACAGGTAGCGACCTAACATCACGTCGCGGATTGCACGCCGCAACGAAGGCGATGTCGATAGTGCCGTCGAAGAGATCGGAGACCAGACTATTGCTCGATCCGTCGACTAAGCGCGCTTCTACCTCCGAGGCCCGCTGCCGATGCTCTATCAAGGTAGCTCTGAGGTTGCCGGCGGTGAGGGCCGTATGGACACCGATCGTTAGGTGGCCGCTCTCCCCGCGAGCGCAGATTCTAAGACGATCGGCGATCGCCTCGGTCTCCGCGACGATCTTCCGTGCTGCCTGGATAAACTCTTGCCCCGCGATCGTCAGATGAGTTCCACCGTTGGTACGTTCAAAGAGATCAGCACCCAGCCGCTGCTCAAGTGCACGCAAGCATCGACTGAGTGTAGACTGCCGGATGTTAAGTGCAGCCGCTGCCTGTCTAAGGCTTCGATGCTGCGCGGCAACAATCGCCCATCTTATATCCCGCAACTCGACGCTCACGGTCACACTCTCACTTCACCTCCCGCCGGTCCGATAACCACCTTTCATACCGCACCTCGGCTTGAAGGCCTTTGGTCGGCATCCCCAATGAATGTCAAAGATCGATCCGCTCAAGATCAGCGATCAAAGTTGGGCCTTGGGGATTCCAGGCCATCTTCCTTTTCGTTTCATGAGCTGAGGCCGGCATATCCTCACCGACGAACATGCTCAGCGGTCCGAAATGCTGCTGAGCCTCTTCCGCGCTGATGGACTTTTCCGGCACGCCCAGAACCCGGCTGATCACGCCGGCAATGACGCGCAATTCGACACCTTCTTCGGCGACCGCGTGATACTTTGCACCCGCCTCCGGTGTTTCCAGCACGAGCCTGAAAAGGCGCGCCACATCGGACACATGCGCCGCGGGCCAGCGGTTGCGACCGTCGCCGATATAGGCGGACAGGCCCTTGGCCCGTGCCACCTGCACCAGCCGCGAGACAAGCCCCTGCTTGACGGTGTTGTGAACCTGCGGAAGACGGATCACTGTGGCGAGGATGCCCCGCGACGCGAGACCCAGGGCCGTCTGCTCTGAAACGCGCGGAAACCTGTAGTTGCTTGGGACGTCGTCGTTCTCGGTGATGATGTGACCAGGAGTTCCCAGACCGGCGATTCCGTTGGGCACGATCAGGGGCTTGGCGGAGCCGGCAATCGCAGCCCCCATAGCCTCGATCGCTTTTCGATCCACCTCGCTGCTCTCCCTGAATTTGGAGAAGTCCGGGTTGTAAGCAAGATGAACGACAGCATCCGCATCATTGGCGCCTCTGCGAAGGCAATCAACATCTTCAAGGGACCCGAGATGGGCATCCGCCCCAACATTATTGAGTGCAGCAACGACACCCGTCGAGCGGGCAAGTCCAAGAACTTTGTGGCCATTGCTGAGTAACTCACGAACGACGTGCGATCCGACGAATCCGGTAGCTCCAGTAACAAAAACACGCATCTTTGTTCTCCAAACCTAATGATGTTGACCGTGGTCCACGTAGGGCCCCGGACTCGCCGATCCTTCAGCTATCGCAGCACAAGCGGAACCACCCTCGCGGATCTTGGCGTCCGGCGATGCAAAGGCCGCCTTCACAGCAGGTCCTCCAGACGAATGGGGAGTTTTCTCTGGCGCTTTGCCGTCGCGTGGAAAACCGCATTCGCGATCGCCGCGGCGGTTCCGGTCATGACCAACTCGCCCATTCCCTTCGCGCCGACCGAGTTTACGACCGGATCCGGCCTATCAAGCAACCCGACGTCGATGTCACCGATGTCCGCGTTGACCGCGACGACATAGTCAGCCAAATCATCGTTCAGGTAGCCGGCGAAGCGGGGATCGATCGCCGTCTCCTCGCGTAAAGCCGAGCTGAACCCCCAGACGGCTCCGCCGTACATCTGACTTTTGGCCGTCGTCGGGCTGATCACTCGCCCGACGTCCGCAATGCTTACTAACCGAGGCATTCTTATTCTGCGCGTTCTCGGCTCGATATGGAGTTCGACGAAATGCGCGATGTAGGACATCGCCGTTGCTTGGGGGAATTCGGGGCCGGCGACCGCAAGCCCGCCTCTGCGCATGATTTCCAAGGCTCCCGGATTTTGGCCCGGCGCCATCTCGGAAGCGGAGACCTCGATATATGGGCGCTTCAAACGGGCGAGCTGGATGTGGAGATTTCCTCCGAGTTGTTTGCCTCCGACGAGTTCTTTGAACGCGGCTTGCATTTTCGCGACCGCCTTTGCGGTCACCGGCGCCACGCTTGCCGTGCCCCATTGTCCGGCCGTCAGGGGTTGCGGCCCCGCGGAGGTATCGCCGAGCACGATCTCCAGCTTGTCGGCATCCACGTCGAGCCCCTGAAGAATCGTATCCGCGATCGCGGTTCGGATACCCTGGCCGAGTTCGTGACCACCAGTGACCAGCCTGGTCGTTCCATCCGCGCCGACCCTCAAGGTCGCCTCCGACGCGCCCGCAGATGCGTGGAAGATGCCACAGGCGAGACCCCATCCGACCAAGGTTCCATCGGGCAAACGCATCGAGCCGGGTTCATGAGTACGGCGCGTCCAGCCAAATCGCCGTGCTCCCTCTTCAAGGCATTGGGCGAGGTATCGAGCCGACATGGGATGGCCGGTCAGCGGATCCGTCTTCGTGTCGTTTACCAGCCGCAATTCGAGCGGGTCGCGGCCGAGCTTGTAGGCGAGCTCGTCGACAGCACTTTCCATGGCAAAACAGGCAGCGAACGTTTGCGTGCCTCTCATCGGACCTGGCGCCTGACGGTCGACGTAAATGTCGGAGCCAGTCCCGGAATAGTCGCCGATCCCGTAAAGCCGCGGAATGGCTTCATGATAGGCGCCAACCGCGAATATTCCGCCGGGCGTGTTTTCCTGGACGACATCGTAGCTCAGGCCGACCATGCGGCCTTCTGAATCGGCGCCGAGTTTTATGTGGTGCAGGCTGCGCGGCCGGTACGGCGCGAGGTGAAAGATCTGCCCTCGCGGCGCTACCAGCTTGACTGGGCGCCCGGTGAGCATGGCCGCGTGGGCTGCCAAAGCAGTCTGACGTTTGGGCATCCCCTTTTGCCCAAAGCCCCCGCCAACATAGGCGCTCTTTACATCCACCTTGTTGGGATCGATCTGCAAAGCACCAGCAAGGGCGTACTTGCCCATGGTAGCGGCCTGCGTGCAGTCGTAGACCGTCAGATGTCCGTCGGACCATATGGCCGTGGTCGCGAACAACTCAATCGGATTGTGGTGCTGGGTGGGCGTCTCGTAGCGTTCGTCCACAAGTACCGCAGTCTTGGCCAGCGCGGGCTCTGTCTCGCCAACCGCTATGGATTTACCAGGAACACGCGTTGCTCCTTCGCTGTTTATAAGTGGTTTGAAGGCTTGCGTATCGTATCTTGGCGTTATTGCCTCGGCGCCCTCGATTGCCGCTTCAAGCGTTTCGCCAAGCACGAGCGCCACCGGCTGTCCCAGATACCTGATACTGCTTTCGATGGTCGGGGGCGGAGGCGGTGCGCCTCCCCCCTTGAAGGGGGGCGGAGGCGGAAAGTCGCTCGCGGTGAGCACGCGTATGACGCCAGCGACTTTGGTCGCCGCGTCCGTGCTGAGTTCGACGACCCGGCCCTTGGCGATTGTGGCGGGAACCATCATCGCGTAGATCATGTCGGGCAAATGGTAATCGGCAGCAAAGCGGGTGCGGCCGAGCACCTTATCGTGCGCGTCGATCCGTTCCCTCTCGGCAAAAGGCCGCGCGGTCATCAGTTGTGTCTCCTGGCGGCGATCATCAGCGCGTCGGCCACAGTCCGGGCGCCGAGTTCGATTTTGTAGGCGTTCGAGGTTCCAGCCTCGGCGCCCTCGAAGGCGGCTCGACCGGCGTCAAGAGCCAGCGCCAGCGTCAGTCGTTTACCGGCAAGCAGGGTCTCAGCCTGCGGGGCACGCCAGGGACGGGTGGCGACGCCGCCCAGCGCTACATGCGCCCGCTGAATATGATCACCATCCAAATCCAAGGCCACCGCGGCCGAAGCAAGTGCGAAGGCGTAGCTCTCCCGATCTCGGATCTTGTGGTATGTCGACGCGCGGCCGGCCTTCGTCTTGGGTACAGTGATCGCGGTGATCATCTCACCCATCTCGATCCTGAACTCCCTATGCGGTGTCGACCCAGGCAACAGATAGAGTTCTGAGATCGGTAGCGTCCGTGCACCGGCCGGGCCCAGCAGTTCGATCGACGCGTCCATCGCGGTCAAAGCCACGGGCCAATCCCCAGGGGAAACCGCCGTACACGCGTCACTCTGACCCAGCACCGCCTGACCGCGGTCGAGCCCACCGATCGCCGCGCAGCCGGAGCCCGGCTCACGCTTGTTGCACGGATAGACGCCGACCGTGCTGGACGAGCCCGCGCCGTTGCGGAAATACATGCAGCGCGTGCGCTGCAACAGGTTGCCGCCGACCGTCGCCATGTTCCTGAGCTGCTGCGACGCGGCCCGCCAAAGCGCTTCCGATAGCACCGGGTAGTCGCGTATGAGGACGGGATCATTAGCGACCGCGCTCATTGGCGCTAAGGCCTCGAAGCGCAACGTGTCGCCGTCGGTGTGAATAGAATTGAGTCCCCGAATGGCAGTCACGTCGATCAGATGTGCCGGATGCTCGATGCCGAGCTTCATCAGGTCGTAGAGCGTGGTCCCACCCGCGATGTAGTGCGCTTCCGCGCCGGCGGCGACGAACGCCTTAACGGCTTCCTCGGGGGTTTGCGGGCGGAGGTAGCTGAACGGACGCATCAGCCTCTCCTCATTTTCGGAGCGGCATCCTGGATTGCGGCCACGATGCCGACATAGGCCCCGCAGCGGCAGATGTTGCCGCTCATATACTCGCGGATGCGCTCCTTGGACGTCGCGTTGCCCTCGCGCACGCACGCAATCGCCGCCATGATCTGCCCAGGCGTGCAGTAACCGCATTGCAGCGCGTCTTGATCGATGAACGCCTGCTGCATCGGGTGCAGTGTCTTGCCGTCCGAAAGCCCCTCGATCGTCGTGACGTTCTGGCCCTCGATCTTGGCCACCAGCGTCAGGCAAGAGGCTACGCGCCGACCATCGACGTGGACGGTGCATGCTCCGCATTGGCCATGATCGCAGCCCTTCTTCGCGCCGGTCAGACCCAGGTTTTCGCGAAGAAGGTCCAACAGCGAGGTTCGCGCATCCACCGGCAGCGATATGTCTCGATCATTGACGCGCGCATGCAGAGATACGACGTGTTCGCTTGAGACAACTGGGCTTCGAGCATTGCTGGGCGCATCTTGTGCTGATGCTGGGTGAAGATATCCAAGCAGAGGGGCCGCCGCGAGAGCGGCCGTTCCTTTGAGCGTCGTTCTTCGCGTTAAATCAGGAAGTGAATTCGTAGAAGGCAGATCGCTGGAGTGAGCGATCTTCCTCGATACTTCGTCGGATGGGCAAATCATGTTGCTCGCAACCTCACTGCGCTCCGCCCACCCAATATTGTCTGAGCATGGGTAGCGCCGGTTCCTTCACCTCGACCGAAATCCCGCGAAGCTCGGACGCGCTGCGATGGCGCTCCCGCGGGCAAGGTCTCGCTGGCTCCGTACATAGGGCATTAGCGTCGGGACGGTCCATGTCGTATAGTCCGCAATACCTTCGCGATCGTCCTGGAGTTGCCTATGGACCCACTTTCCGAGCTTCTCTCCCTGCTGCGGCCGCGTGGCGCAATATCGTCAGGGTTCGACGCCGGCGGCGACTGGTCGATCCGGTTCGGCGACCAGCACAAGCAGATCAAATGCTACGTCATCCTGTCGGGCGAATGCCGCCTTGCCGTCGATGGTATCGAGGACATCGTGCATCTCGAAGCGGGTGATTGTTTCATTCTGCCGAACGGTCGCCCGTTTCAGCTCGCCAGCGACCTCGCGCTGCCGCCGGTCGCCGCGGCGACGATCTTCGCTGGAGCCCGTGCGGGCGGTGTCGTAACCGTCAATGGCGGCGGCGAGTTCTCGTTGGTCGGCAGCCGGTTCGTCGTCAACGGCAAGCACGCCGACTTGCTGCTGGGACTGCTTCCACCCATCGTGCATCTTCGCAAGGAGTCGGACCAAGCCACGCTTCGCTGGTCGGTCGAACGCATGATGCAGGAGCTGCGGGAGGGACAGCCGGGCGGCTATCTGATCGCGCAGGATCTCGCCCATATGATGCTGGTACATGCTTTGCGGGTGCATCTCGCGGAAGCGATCGGCCAGGGCACGGGATGGTTCTTTGCCTTGGCGGATAAACAACTCGGGCGGGCGATCGCGGCGATGCACGCCGATCCGGCGCGACACTGGACGCTACGGGCGTTAGGCGAGCAGGCGGGCATGTCGCGCTCGGTCTTCGCGCTGCGGTTCAAAGAGGTCGTGGGCGAGACACCCATGCAATATTTGTCCCGCTGGCGCATGCTGCTAGCCTGCGACAGGCTGGAACACGCCGGCGATCCGGTTTCTGCGATTGCCGATGCCCTGGGCTACGAATCCGAGAGCGCGTTCAGCACCGCTTTCAAGCGCGTGATGGGTTCGTCGCCGCGACAATATTGTCGAGAGGCATATGAAGGTTATCGACGACACTCAAAAACGTCACCCTCTGGCAACGGGCTAGACAGCGAGGCCCAGACATCCGCATCCGATTGGCCAGCTCTGCATACGGCGCGTGAGACGACCGACGCAACCTGAGCGTAATCAAGGATAGCCGATGATGAAACGCGCGTGACCACGCCGAAGAAGAAAGCCCAGTCCCATCACAGTCCAGCATAATACAGATTCCTCACCATACGCGCTCTCGTGGAATATTTCGTGGAATTGGCTAGATGCTCGGCAGCATTCCGCCGTCTAGTCTTAGGTTGATGCCGGTTATGTATCCGGCCCGCGGACTAACAAGAAATGCAACAGCGTCGGCTATCTCCTCCAGGGTTCCGACGCGTCCAACGGGGACATGTCCGAATACGGGCAATACAGCCTTCTCAACTGCCTCCCACGGAGCGTCTCCCGCAAGCCCCTGCTCTACGGCCGCTTTGCGGAACCGGGCATCCAGCCTACTGCTATGTATTGTGCCAGGCGATACCGCATTGATCGTCACCCCATCGGCCGCGACCGCTTTGGCCATCGAGGCCGTCATGGCGTTCATGGCCGCCTTTGCAGCAGAATAGTCAGGCCTGGAAGACGGGGGCATGAGGCCGGCCAAGCTGGAGATGTTGACGATCCGCCCCCACTTGGCCGCCTGCATGTGCGGCAGGAGCCGCGTTGTGATCCTTACCGCCGCAATGACGTTCCGGTCGTAGGCGGACGCCCACGCAGCAGGATCGGTGTTCGTCCAGTCTTGAGTGTCGCCAGAACCACCGGCATTGTTGATCAGAATATCTATTGGGCCGGCGAGCCCCTGCGCATCGTCAACGAGCTGTCGCACTTCGTCATCGCGCGTAAGATCTCCGGCAATAGCATAAGCGCGCCCGCCCTGATCGATGATATTCCGCGCCACTTGGACCGCCTGGCCTCTGTCGCGTCCATGGACCACGACGACTGCCTCCTCGCGAGCGAGTCCCCTGGCGATCGCTTCCCCAATGCCTTTGCTGCTGCCGGTGACGAGCGCTATCTTCCCATCGAGTTTCAAATCCATCGCCAAACGCCCATGTAGAACCCAGTGTCTCGCAGCATGGACGGGAAGATGACGGAGACAAGTACGCACTTCAAAGTGCCTGTCGGATCCAGTGAGGGGGCGGCTTGCCTCGGCCCGGACGGTTCAGTGGCGCACGTCACCAGAACGCTTCAGATGATCAACGGACGCTGGAAGCTGCCGATCTTGTTTCGCCTCTACGCGGAACCATCAATGCGGACGTCGCAGTTGAAGCGCGACATGCCGGGGATTTCCCAGAAAATGCTTACGCAACACCTGCGAGAGCTGGAGCGCAGTCGTCTGATCGAAAGGAGAGACTTCGGCGAGCAGCCACCGCGAGTAGAGTATAAGCTCACCGAGGTCGGCCGCGCGCTCATGCCAGTGCTGACCGCGGCGAAGGAATTTTCGATTCGCCACGCCGCTTAGAGTCGGCCTCGACGCCAAGAACACATTTTATCCGTCCGCCACCTCGTTCAGCGATGAAGGTGTCAAATCGCCACAAGACCTTCCAGCTTACGGAACTACTCGACCCTCGCCAAAGAAATCCATCAGCACCCGCGCAACAGCGTCGGGCTGCTCCTCGGGCAGGAAATGGCCGCACGCTGCGATTGTCTCACCGCGGACATCGGATGCGAAGGGGCGAAGCGGTGAGGCCATGTCAGCGATCGAGCCCTGATCAGCGCTCAGCGCCAGCACCGGCATGGTGAGCCTCTCCTGGGCAACCAGCGCACGGTTCTGCTCGGCCGAGCGGCTGACCACGCGATAGGGCGCAAGCCCCGCCCGCAATCCGCCAGGCGAACGAAAAGCCCGCAGATACTCATCGATATCCGCTTCGCTGAAGCTGTTCGGATCGGCGGCCTTCCGGCGGAGGAACCAGTCGAGATAGATTCGTTCCTTGCCCTCGATCAGCGCTTCCGGGAGATCAGGTATCGCGTGGAAGGGAAAATGCCAGGTGCGCCAGGCCCGATCAGGCGCGGTTGGCAGCATGTCCGGCAGCGTCACACCAGGAATGCCGGCGTCGAGCAGAACGAGCCGTTTCAGCTCTTCACGAAACAGCAGCGCATGGGTGAACGCGACCCAGGCGCCTACGTCGTGACCCACCAAAAAATAGCGGGTGACGCCCAGGCGAATGAGCAGCGCACCGACATGCTCGGCCAGCGCCTGCGTATCGTATCCTTCAAGCGGCTTGTCGGTATCGCCTTGACCCGGCAAATCCAGCGCTACAACCCGATAGTGTTCGGTCAGCAGTGGAATGACCTTGCGCCAGGCGAACCAGGTTTCGGGGAAGCCCGCCAGGAGCACGACAACCTCGGCATTGTCGGGGCCGCCGATCACGAAGTGCGTACGCAGTCCGTTGACCAGCATAAAGCGATGGGCAAAGGTGGAGGGCGGCGGCTGATCGTTCATGGTACTTCTCCATTTCGGCTAGGGGCCTCGACTTGCGGACAGTTGGTTCGGCGCGCCGAGATCGCTTTTGCTGGCGGAATTAATCCGGGCTAAGAGATCGAAAGACTCGTTGCTCCGCCGCAGCGCGGATCCATCCGGTGACCTCTCAAGCGTCAGATGGCTTGAGTGCAGTCGATTGCAGCGCGATTAGCTGCCAGGATCCCTGTTCCAGAACCCAGACCGCGAGCGCGGCCGAATGGACTTGGCGCGGCTGACCCAGATGGATGACCGACATATCTAGCTGGTTGAAGACCATCGCGGTCTCGCCATGCACGACGATCTTCTCATTCGAGCGCCTTGCTTCCAGGTAGGACGATGCGCCAGCGCGCAGCTCGGCGAGATAGGCGTCGCGGTTCTCGATATCGCCGCTCGAATGCACATAGCGCAGGTCCCTGTGAAGCAGCGGCGCCAGCGCATCGATGTCGCCCGCCAGAAGCGCGGCAAAGCGCTGGTCTTCACGGGCCTTGATGTCTTCGGTGCTCATCAGAATCTCCTTTTCTCCGAAAAGGCCGCCCATCGTGGTTGCGAGCAGCGGCTTTTGGTTTGGCCCGCCTCAGAACGGCTGAAGCAGGCGAAGCACAAGTTGGTAGCCTTCGGGCCGGTTCTCGGTCGCAAACTCGCGATAGGCCGTCGCGATTGCCGTCGCGCTTCCGAGATTCCAGAGCACGCCCGGACCTAAGCCGAACGCCTGCTGACGTGATCCAGAAACCGGCGCCCCGCCGATCCTGGCATCGTCCAATTGTCGAAGCGCGTAACCCGAAACGCCTATTCGCCAACGCTCTGACACGGCGTAGGAGGCGGATAGATTCATTTCCATCTGATCGCCCGCCTGGATGTTGCTGGCCCCATATGCTGGCGAAGGGCTGTCGTTGCGGCTGCTCCAGTCGTAGGTCAGCCGGCTGCTGATCTCCCAACGTTGCGTCACGCGCCAGGTGGCGGCGAGATAGGGCGAAAGCTGCCAGGCGTTCTGGCCGAAGTTGATCTGGTTGTGAGGCGAATATGAGCCGGTCGGCGCGACGAACTGCAGGGCGAGCCGAACTGAAAGCGGGCGGCCGAACAGGGAAGCATCGGACCATTGGATAAAGGGCGCGACCGTAATGTCGCCCACGCCGCCCATAGTCGCTTCCGACTGCCCTACAAGGTCCGAATGCACCACGACAATGGGAAGGAGGCTTTCGACACCCAGATGCCCACCCACGAACTGTACGCCAGACACATAGGCTGGATGGAACGTGATGCTGCCGGTTTGTAGCTCATGGCGCCCAGGCAGACGCTTGCCGTTCGAATCGGTGAAATAGTCCGCCGTGACCCCATCGCCGATCACCTCGAGAAGAGCACCTTGGCCCGCCTCGCCATCGAGGAAGCTCGTCTGCCCGAGATCCATTGGCGGCTGAGCGACGGGCGGCGCTGCCCCCGCGGGATTTGCGACGGCGCCGGAGGCGGCGATAGCCCCGAGAGCAGTAGCAACGCGCCATCTGATCGATAACGACTTCACTGCGATCGCCTGAGGGGCCAGAAGTCGAAAAGGTCGGCCAACACGCCCATGCCCGGAAAGGTGATTGCGAGCATCACCGTCGAAATCCAGGTATCGAGCTCCGTTGCCGAAGCTAGGCCGCCTCGCCAAGCGGCGACTTGGCGGTAGAGCGGGTAGGCAACCACTGCGATCATGGCCGCCGAGCCAATAACGAAGAGGCCCCGGAGGGGCTGTCGCTGGCCGGAAAAAGCCGAGCCCTGCAACATCACCAGCAGGACGAACATCCCAAAAATGAAGGAGACACAAACACGGGCCTGGAACGTAGCGACATCCGCACCCGACCAGAGACAACACGCAGCCCAAAGCGCGATGGCGGCTCCAAGCGAAAAAGCGAGACCGGCGATGCCGCGCCCTGGCTGGTCGTTTAGGATCGGCAGCAACCTCGCCAACGCCGCCACCGGCCAGAAATCCAACGCGGCCAAGCCGAGAACGCCACCGGCAGATGCGACTGCAATCGCAACGATGTCGCGTGCGTCGAACAATCCTCCCGGATCGAGGCGCGCATCGTAGAATGCCGCCCCCCGCAGGAAAGCGTCGTTGAAGAAGAGGTGAACGCCGACCGCCACCGCGACATAGCTTGTCACCAGCGTCAGAAGTCCAATTGTGATGGGTGACTCCGAAAGCCGGCGAAATGGCCAACACTCGAACAAGAAGACCTGCCACAGGATGATCGGGACGGCGCAAACCAGCGGCATGATCACGAAGGGCGTCGGCCGCAGGTCGCCGCCGCCGAAACCCAGGAGAGCGGCAACAGAAACGCCCGCCCCGGATGCCGTCATGACCATGACGCCCGTCAGTCCTCGGAGCGGCTGCCCGACGATTGTGCGGGGGTGCCCGCGCCACACTGTTGTCTGGACGATGAGGGTCGGCACTGCGGCTGTCAGCCCCAGTCCGACCCACCCATTGACCACTGGCGGCGGAAGGAGGGCCGCGGACGCAAACGAAAGTGCGACAACGAGGATCCCGCCCAAGACGCCAAGAATGGGCTGGGCGAGAAGGCCCGTGGGCGCATCTGCCATGAGTGAAGATGAGCGTTCGCCGGCCATCGGGCTTGATCCTGCTGTCAGCTAGCGATCGCAGCGCGCGGCCGGCTCGCCTCAACCCGGCGGATTTCATCGAACAGCGCAGCGAAGCCCTTGAGCGCATACTCGACGGCCGCTTCGTCGACGAAACGGCCATCGACAATCTTGCTGTGAACTTGGCCGACGACGATTTCGGGGGTGACGACGGGGCGGGCGAGCATCGAGGCCAGGGTCTCGCGCAGCTGGTATTGCGCGCGAACCCCGCCAGTGAACGCGGGCGATGACGTCACCATCAGCACGGGTTTCTCGGTGAACGGCGCGCGAAACACAGGCCGTGAACCCCAGTCGAGCGCGTTCTTGAGAACGCCGGGAACGCCGTGATTGAACTCGGGCGAGACGAGCACCACCCCGTCCGCCGCTGCGACTCTGGCCTTGAACTCCGACACGGTGAGGGGAAGCGCCCCCTCCAGATCCTGGTTGTAGTGGGGCAGCGCGCCGATATCGGCGAACTCGAAATACGCCATCGGCGCGGCGGCTTCGGCCAACGCCGTCAGGACCGCAGAGGAAAATGAATCGGCGCGCAAGCTGCCGGAAATGCCTAGCAGGCGAAACGGAGCTGACATCGGACGAGACCTCGAAGGGGGAACGACGGCCCCTCGACGAGGGACAGTTGGCATGATAAAGGAAGTTCATGTTTATGCTTCCGTGATTAGGCCAAACGACTCATAGATTCGGTCATGCCAGTTTCCCGCCTCACGGACCCTGATCGCGCCCCGCGCCCGCTGGTCGCCAAAGCGGAGGAGTATCCTTCGGGAAGTTCGATAGCGCGCCACAGCCATGAGCGCGCCCAACTGATCTTTCTCAGCCTTGGCGCCCTACGCCTTCAGACGGACGATGGCGTCTGGGTAACGCCGCCGGGTCGGGCCGCCTGGATTCCCGGCAGCACTGTCCACTGGGCGAATTATACGAAGCGGAGTTCTGTGAGTATCGCCTATGTCGATACGACGGCTTTCGATGGATTGCCGCGGAGCTGCGCAGTCTTCGCACTGACGGGGCTGCTCCGGGAACTGGTGATGCGGGCGATCGACCTTGGTTGGCACTGGCCGTCCGACGGCCGGGCAGAGCGCGCCATGCGCGTTCTCGTCGACGAGGTGACGAGCCTTGTGCCCCTCGGACTGTTTCTGCCGCACGGGCACGATCCGCGCCTGCGCCGGGTCATAACCGCGCTGACGGCGGAGCCTGGTGATGATCGTAATCTCGAGGATTGGACGGCAGTCGCCCGAACCAGTCCCCGAACGCTCGCGCGGCTCTTCCAAACGGAGACAGGTCTCTCGTTCGGCCGCTGGCGCGAGCAACTCCGTCTCATTTGCGCGATCGAGCGGCTGGCCGACGGCGACAGCATCACGCGAGTTGCGCACGACCTCGGCTATTCCGGTGCCGGCGCCTTCACAACGATGTTCACCCGAGCGATGGGGCAGCCTCCCAGGACTTATCTGGCCTCAATGAGCGGGAATCCCTCACAGGGTAAGATTCTTCTCTGAACCGAAGAATGCGCGAGTCCGCTCCTCAGATTGCGCAATGATTTCCGAGATAGCTACGAAATCACCGTAGATACCCGTTCGGTCGGGGCGGGAAGAAAACGCACAGCTAAAAGGCTGCCAACAACAAGCTCTATCCATGCGAGCGGCAACGCGACCGCGAGCGTCGCAGATTTCGCGAGATTCATATTCCACATCGCGACCCAGAAGAGCACGAAGAAGAACAGCCAGTTCAGCGTGCCGCCGAGCGAGCGCCCGCACCGAACGCTTGAGCATAAAGCCAGGTGAACAGCACGCTCATCACCACGAGCACCGTGTCCCACACCCCCCAGACCAGGAAGACCGGGAGGTTCATCGGCGCCACATTGGAGACCATCGCCAGCGTCCGCCGCGTCATCGGCAGGACGAAGACGAAGTAGCGGAAGATCTCGGAAGCGTTGACCCAGATGCTGACGATCACGCATGTCAGCACGAAGGCCCGCGTCGGAAACCGCGCTGTCGTCATCGGATGAGCCTTTCTTCGATTGGTCGGAGGAGGTTGTCCACGAACGCCGTCAACGAGCCCGGCTCCGGCGTGACGCGAGAAACAGACCACAAGCCCTGTGCGGCAATCGTCAGAAAGCGCGCGAGGTCGTCGATGACCGCGGCGTCCCGTGGCTGGCGTCGGGAGTATGCGCCCCAAAGGGCATTGCGGAAGCCGGCGTCCAGGCGGTCGAGATGGTGTCGCACCAGCGCGCTGAACGCTGCATCGTGCGGGCCGCTCTCGGTCATGGTGTTGGCGACGAGGCAGCCCGGTCCCGGCAGGCCCTTCGCAGCCGCCAGTCGGATCTGCATATCGAAATAGGCGCGGATGTCCGCAAGCCCGGCGCCTTTGGCCTCTACGCAACCAAACGCAGGTGAGACGACGGTCTCGAAGTAGGTCTCCATGACGGCGACGAACAGGCCGCGCTTATCGCCGAATTCCGAATAGAGTCCGTGCCGGCTCACGCCGGTCGAGCGCACCAGATCGTCGATCGAGGTCGCGTAATAGCCACGCGACCAAAACAGCTCCATGGCGCGATGGAGGACTTCGTTGCGGTCGTAGAGCTTGGGGCGCGACATGAAGCCAACATGTCAGAACGATCGTTCTGGAACAAGCGGTCGAGCTTCAAGTTGTAATGAAAGCGGATCGGCCGGCGTTGATAGCGATCCGGTTGCAACGATCTTGGATCGAGTTGCAATGAGCATGAACCGGAGCCGGAACGCCAGTTGTACTCAGCGTGATTCCATCATGTCGATGATTGCGATCCCGGCTGCGGATGATTGCAGTCCGTTACACGTAGAGACCGCCTAACAGCGCATCCGGCGCGTCCGGTGCCCAATTGGGCATTAATGGACCAGCACAGATTCCGTGTATGAGCGAAGCTGCACCCTCTTCATTAGCCGAAACAGCCAGCTTCGTCGTTCCAGGACGATCCCGAAGAAATCTCAGACTGCGCCGCATAGACTGTCCGAGCGACGATGCCGCATCGTCCGCCCAAGGCTCGCGTGGGTCCGCCGTCCTTGAAGTTTTATGTCGTCCGCGCGGGGCCGCAACACCAGCAACCCGGTGCGCCACCGCACCCGAATTCAGGGACCGATGACATGGCAACGCCACCGCCGCCCGAAAACGAAGCCGAGCAAAGCCAGACCGGTCCTGCCATGACGGACAACGCCTCTGCCTTCACCAAACTTGGGTGCGCCAAGGATATTCGCACGTTCGTTGAGGTCCTCGAACAAGAGGATGAGCTGCGTCGGGTGAGCGCGCCTGTCGACTGGCGTTACGAGGCGGGCGCGCTGGGACGGTGGGCGATGGAGCGGGGAGCGCCAGCCCCGCTCTTCGAGAACGTGATTGGCTATGAGGGTCAGAAGATTCTTGCGGGCGCTCTGGGGCCCTCGCATCCACACCTGCATGCACGGATCGCTCTGGCGCTTGGCTTGCCGAAAGACACCCCGCCGCTATCGCTGATTGAAATCGTTCGCGAGCGGATCCGCCACCCGATCGCCGCCGAACATGTCGCGCGCGCGGTTGCGGCTTGCAAGGAAATCGTCGTCACCCAAGCCGACGTCGACCTCGAAGCCTACGCCATTCCGTGGATCAAGGAGATCGACGGCGGTCGCTATGTCGGCACCCAGAACATCGTAGTCACACGGGACCGAGCCAGCGACTGGGTGAATTGGGGCACCTACCGAAGCCAGCTCCAGGGAAAGCGGGAGCTGACCATCCTCCTCTTCCCCGCGGCGCAGCACGGGGGCGAGATGCTGCAGGAATACAAGAAGACCATGCCGGTCGCCCTGGTCATCGGAGCAGATCCGATCAGCAATCTCGTGGCCGGCGGCGCGCTCCCTTACGGCGTCAGCGAAAGCGACGTCGCCGGCGGCCTGCGCGGCGAAGCCTTGCAGCTTGTCAAATGCGAAACCAACGATCTTTACGTGCCTGCCAACGCCGAGATGGTGATCGAGGCCGAAATCGATACCAACAGTCTCGTCTCGGACGGGCCGTTCGGTGAATACACCGGCCATGTGACTGAGCCGTACAGAGCGCCGCTCGCCCGGGTGACTGCGGTCACGCATCGCCGCAACCCGATTCATACGATGGCGAACATGGGCAGACCTCACGACGAGGCCACGACGATTGTCTACTTGATGATGTCCGCCTGCGCCCGTAACCGTCTTGAGGACAACGGAATCCATGTGAAATCCGTCTATCATCACGGGCCGGGGAATCCCGCGGTCGCCTATACTCCCAAGCCAGGCCTGCGGCGGCAGATCATCTCCACGCTCTGCTCGGGCCATCGGCTGATCGGCTCGGGTATCATCTTCGTCGAGGAAGATGTCGATGTGACCGATCCGGCCGACATCTGGTGGGCGATCAACACCCGCATGAACGCAGACACTCTGAGCGCCGTCCAAGACCTCGGGGCGAACCCGCTTTACCCGTGGTTGACGCCCGTGCAGAGAGACCGCCACGAGGCGCCGATATGGGTTTTGGACGCGACATTTCCCTTTGACTGGGACGCTGACTACAGAAAAGCGCAAACCGGGGTCTCCGATTTCTCCAACGGCTTTTCGAGCGGCACGAAAGAAAGGATCCTCTCCCGTTTAGCGGAATATGGCTACGAGGACTTCGAGGCGTGACGTTTAGTCTGTCAAGAACGCTTCGCTCACGTTCCCGGCTCTGCGGCCTTCGGCCCTCGGCGCGCCCTGTCTTGAAGCGGACCCGCTGAGGAGAACTGCGTTGGCGCCCAAACCTTCCCAGCGTTTGATCGTCGGCGTCTCTGGCGCCTCGGGGGCACTCTACGGCCTCCGGGTGCTGGACGCCTGCGCCGAGATGGGGGTCGAAAGCCACTTGGTGACGTCCAGATCCGCCGCCTTGACCGTCGCCCAAGAGACTGGACTCAAGATCGCCGACCTCAACGCCAAGGCGGCCGTTGTGCATCGGTCGGTGGACGTCGGCGCCGCCATCGCTTCAGGCTCGTTCCCGACCCTGGGCATGATCATTGCCCCATGCTCAGTGCGCACTATGTCGGAGATCGCTACCGGCGTGACTTCGACCCTGCTCACCCGCGCTGCCGACGTCACCTTGAAAGAACGCCGCACCCTGGTCCTGATGGTGCGCGAAACCCCACTACATGTCGGGCATCTGCGCACCATGTTGCAGTTGGCCGAAATGGGAGCGGTCATCGCTCCACCGCTCCCGGCGCTCTACACCAAGCCCTCGGGAATTGCTGAAATGGTCGATCAATCGGTGGGCCGGGCCCTCGATCACTTCGGCCTATCCTGGTCGCGGGTCAGGCGCTGGGGTGAGGATTTGGCATTGGCGCCTGGCGACGGGGCATGAAGGCCGGCGAATCGGCCCGGCCTTCGCGCGCGGCGATCAGGCGATGCTCGACAGGATGGCCGTAGGCCTACGCAACCGTGCGCCGCCCGTGTCGCGCTTCGCTGCAGCAGCCTTTGAAGTTCTCAACCTTCCAGCTTCTCCAATCTTTTCACGATCTCATGGCGTCGGCCCTGCATCTCTTCGAGATGTTGGTCGATTGCATCAAGCTTGCTCCGCAACATCCTTACTATCGTCGCCCGTGACCGGAAATCGGGCGCGGCCTCGCTTAGCGCGCGGCGAATTTCATTCAGTGAAAAGCCCAGTTGTTGTGCGTTATCAATCGTGCACAGCAACTCCGCGGTGGAGTCCGGATACTGCCTATAGCCATTATTGCCCCTGACCGCCTGAGGGAGCACCTCGTGCTTCTCGTAGAACCGAATACGCGAGGTCGAAATGCCGGTCCTCTTGGAAAGCTCCCCGATGCGCACCCGAATCTCCCTTGACCTTAAACTTATGTTCAAGGTTTAGCATCGCACGGCAGCGGGAGAATAGTCTTATGGCGCGGGTTTTGGTCACGGGGGGCACTGGGTTCGTTGGCGCCCATTGTTTGATCCGTCTGTTGGCGGCAGGACACGAAACGTCAGCAACGGTTCGCGACCTGGCACGCATGGGCGAGCTGCGGGCCATGCTTCGGCAAGGTGGCGCCGACGATGTCGGAGAGCGGCTCACGCTTTTCCGAGCCGACCTGAACGACGATGCTGGCTGGGCCGATGCAATGAGCGGCCGCGACTACGTGCTCCATGTCGCTTCACCCTTCCCGAGCACCGTGCCGAAGGACGAGAACGAACTGATCGCGCCGGCTCGAGATGGGACGCTGCGGGTGTTGCAAGCAGCGCGCGCTGCTGGTGTTAAACGCGTAGTAATGACCTCATCCTTCGCGGCAATCGGCTATGGCGCGAAAGACAGGGCGGCCGCCTTTACGGAAGCCGATTGGACAGACCCCAGCGGCCCCGGCGTTCAGCCTTATCACAAATCCAAGACAATCGCCGAGCGGGCCGCCTGGGACTTCATTTTGCGGGAAGGAGGCAGCCTTGAGCTGGCCACCGTCAATCCGGTCGGCATCTTCGGCCCCGTTCTGGGGCCTGACTTTGCAACCTCGATATTGATCGTGAAGCGTCTTTTGGATGGCTCCATGCCCGGCTGCCCCGACCTTTGGGTCGGCGCCGTAGATGTGCGTGACGTTGCCGATCTGCACCTGAAAGCGATGACTGACCCTGCCGCGCGCGGCGAGCGGTTTCTCGCTGCGGCTGGAGGCCTGTTGAGCGTTCTTCAGATTGCCCAAATTCTCAGAGACACGCTGGGCGCTGATGCTCGCAAGGTTCCGACGCGACCTTTGCCAACTTTGATGTTGCGGATCGTCGCGCTTTTTGATCGCCAGGCCAGAAGTATATTGCCGGAGCTCGGCAAGCGCAGGAATGCGACGAACGAAAAGGCACGACGGCTGTTGAGGTGGGCGCCAAGGAGCGAGAGAGACGCAGTCCTGGCTACGGCTCAAAGCTTGCTGAAGCTTGGGTTGGTGGAAACGCGCTAGCTTGCCTATCTTGCCCGCAGCGACTCGGAGGATTTAGGCCTCGCTCCAATATAGGCCGCGATGAGATGGCGCACCCGAGAGGACTCGAACCTCTGACCTTCGGCTTCGGAGAGCAACGGTCGATCTAAGCTGCCGGGCCGGGGAATAGCTCGCTCGACCAATTGCAAGGATCGGCGGTTGCGGGCGCCCGCAACCACGGAGCGGCACCGGGGCGTAGGCGGTCGCCGCCGGGAGGGGGCAGTTGCAGGAGCAGGATTTGAACTAGCCCGGCGAGCTTCGAGCACCGGATCGCAAGCGGGCGGCCGCGCCATCAGCGCGGAAGAGGGCGCCGGCCGACTTTCGTCCAATTGCATAGATTCTGCTTAGAGCAACAAGGAACCTCGGCCCTCTAAGCAAAGACGGCCCCGAAGGGCCGTTCTTAAGTCGCTCAAAATCTTGAGAGATTTTGGAGCGGGCGAAGGGATTCGAACCCTCGACCCCAACCTTGGCAAGGTTGTGCTCTACCCCTGAGCTACGCCCGCATCTGCGATCTCCTTCCCGTCTTTAGGCAAGCCCCGTCGCCTTGGCAAGCAACCCGGCCCGGTGGACATTGCCTCCGACGCGACGTTCCCTCCTTGTCCGGAGCGCCGAATCCATCATTTATGCGCCATCGCCCCTTGACCCGGGATCGTCCCATGGACCTCATCATCGGCCAGAAATCGCAAGCAACCGCGGGCTCCCTTGGAGGGCCCGACCCTACCGGCATGATCATCGAAGGTGATCAGAAAACCTTCATGCAAGACGTCGTCGAGGCGTCCCGCACCGTTCCCGTCGTGGTCGATTTCTGGGCCACTTGGTGTGGCCCCTGCAGGCAGCTCACGCCCACGCTTGAGAAGGTCGTTCGCGCGGCTGGGGGCCGTGTCAAGCTCGTCAAGATCGATATCGACAAGAACCGCGCCCTGGTCCAGCAGCTCGCCACCCTTGGTCTGCCGCTCCAATCCGTGCCCACCGTCGCCGCCTTCTGGCAGGGGCAGATCGCCGACCTTTTTCAGGGCGCTCTCCCCGAGTCCGAGGTCAAGCGTTTCGTCGAGGAACTGCTCAAGCAGGCCGGCGGTGCCATGCCGAGCGCGGATATCCTCGCCACCGCCAAGACCGCGCTCGAAGCTGGTGACGCCCCCGAAGCCGCGAGTCTCTTTGCCGAAGCCGTCGCAGCCGACCCGGAAAGCCCCGAAGCCTGGGGCGGCCTCATCCGCGCCGAACTTCAGGCCGGCGACGAGAAGGCCGCCAGCGACGCCCTCGCCCAGGTTCCGCCCCGGCTTGCCGAGCATGCCGAGATTGCCGGCGCCCGCGCCGCCCTTGCCCTGGCCGAAGAAGGCCGCAAGGCCACGTCCGGCCTCGCTGGCCTAGAAGCCCGCCTCTCTGCCAACCCCGGCGATCTCGAGGCCCGCTACGACCTTGCCACCGCCCTCAACGCGCTGGGCCGGCGCGAAGAGGCAGCGGATGCGCTGCTCGAGATCATCCGGCGCGACCGCGCCTGGCGCGAGGACGGCGCGCGTCTCCAGCTCCTCAAATTCTTCGAAGCCTGGGGGTTCGACGATTCCGCCACCATCGCCGCCCGCCGGAAGCTCTCGGCCTTCCTCTTCCGCTGAGCCCTCCCGCCATCCATGCCGGTGCCCGCGCCTCGCCTCGCCGATCTGCCGACGGAGTTTCCCGTCTTCCCGCTCGCGGGCGCCCTTCTCCTCCCGCGCACGAGACTTCCGCTCAATATTTTCGAGCCACGCTACCTCGCGATGGTGGAGGATGCGCTCGGTCGCGGCCGTTTTTTCGGGATGATCCAGCCCGATCCCTCCCGCGCGGACGTCCCCACCGGCGCTACCCTTTTCGCCGTCGGCTGCCTCGGTCGTCTCGTTGCCTTCAGCGAAACCGATGATGGCCGCTACCTCATCACCCTGGCCGGCGTCATCCGCTTCCGCGCCCTGGCCGAACTTCCGCTCGAACGCGGATATCGTCGCGTTCGGGCCGACCTCGTTTCCTTTCTCACCGATCTCGCCGCGCCTTCCGCACCCGTCATGGCCCGTGAGCCCCTGCTCGAAGCCCTCCGCGCCTATCTTGCCGCCCGTGGCCTTGGTGCCGATTGGAAGGCGCTCGAATCCCTGCCGGACGAGCATCTTATCGGCACCCTCAGCACTCTTTGCCCTTTCGCGCCCACCGAAAAACAAGCTTTGCTCGAGGCGCCCGATGAACGGAGCCGCGGCGAAACGCTGCTCGCCCTGCTCAAGCTCAACGCCTACGCTCCGCCCGGCGGCGAGACCGAGAAAACCCCTCTCATGAGCTGATGCCCTGATGCCCGATCCAACGTCCGAGCTGCCCCCCCGTCCGATCCCAGTCGATCCTCGACTGCTCGAAATCCTCGTCTGCCCACTGACCAAAGGCCCGCTCGAGTATGATCGCGCTCACAACGAACTGATCAGCCGCAAGGCCGGCCTTGCCTACCCGATCCGCGACGGCATTCCCATCATGCTGCCCGACGAGGCCCGCAAGCTCGAAGGCTGACCCCGTGCCGCTGCCCACCGAAATCCATCTCCGGCGCGCAGAGAAGACGCTCGAGATCACATTCGACGATGGCAGCCGCTTCATCCTTCCCGCCGAGTATCTCCGCGTCGAAAGCCCTAGCGCCGAGGTCCAGGGCCACAGCCCGGAACAGAAGCAGATCGTCCCCGGCCGCCGCCATGTCGGCGTCATCCAGATCGAGCCGGTCGGCAACTACGCCATCCGCCTCACCTTCGACGATCTGCACGACACCGGCATCTATTCTTGGGATTACCTTTATGGTTTGGGCCAGGAGCAGACGGACCGCTGGCAACGCTATCTTGAAGCCCTTGCCTCCCGGGGACTCTCCCGCGACCCCTAGACGGTTTCCCCCTGGCTTTGGCGGTCCGCGAAGCCATCGGGGTCCGCGTGGACGCGATCGGGGCTCCGCTTCCGCCGGAAGCCATCCACATCGATCCAGCGCACGACGCCCTACTTCGTGTCGCGCGGAATCACATCAACTGTCGCGGTTCGCCCCACCACCAGGCTCACGCCTGCCGGCACATGGTCCAACGCAATCCGCACCGGAATCCGCTGCGCCAGCCGCACCCAACTGAAGGTGGGGTTGACGTTGGCCAACAAATCGCTCCCGCTCACCTGCTCACGGTCGGTAATGCCGCGGGCAATGCTCTGCACATGCCCCTCGATCACCTGGCTTTGGCCCAGGAGATGAACACGGGCAGGATCGCCCAACGCGATGTGCGGCAGCCGTGTCTCCTCGAAATAGGCATCCACATAGAAGCTGTCGCTGTCGATCAGCGCAAAGACGGGTTGACCCGCCTCGACATAGTCACCCGGCCGCATCTGAAAATTGGTGATATAGCCATTGACCGGCGCCCGCACTTCTGACCGCACGAGATTGAGCCGCGCGACTCCGAGATCCGCCAGCGCCTGCTGATAGGCTGCCGCATCTTCGGCGGCAACCGCGAATCGCTGTTGCTGTTGCTCCGTCGAGACCGAGAGAGTGTTGAGCGAGCCAAAGCGACTCGCCTCCCGCACCGCCTCATCGGCTTCCGCCCGTCGGCTCGCGACCGTGGCCTCCGCCTGCTGTATCGCGAGGCGAAAACGCTGGGGATCGATGCGGAACAGCACCTGATCCTTCCGCACCGTCTCGTTGTCGTGCACCAGCACCTGGCTCACCAGGCCGGAGACGTCCGTCGTCACCTGCACGACATCGGCACGCACCACACCGTCGCGCGTCCAGGGCGCATTCATGTCATAGACCCAGAGCCGCCAACCCACGAAGGCAGCCACGCCCACCACCACGGCCGTCACGGCGAGACGTATCGCCCGGGCGAAGAACCGTGCCGCCGCGCCCTCCGTCCACCCCCCCGTCCGGCGCTCGGTATGGGGCGGCCGATCTTCGTTCTGCACTCTCAGGGTGTCAGCCATGATCCGCTCGCCGCAACCACTCCTCCAAGCACGATAACGAGCAACGCCAGGTCGAACAGCGGACGGTGCCAGACGAACCGATAAACACCGCACCAAGCGAGCATCCGGCGCAGCAGCGCAACGATCGCCATCGCGATCACCAGCGAGACCAGCATCCGCATCACGAAGACGCCGCCGATGGCAACCTCGCCGATCATGCCGGTTGCCTTTCCAGAGCGCTGTCCGCCAGCCACGGCGTATAGGGCGCGGCGTCCGGGAAAAGCGCCCGGCGGATCCCGCTCAGACACCTCAGCATGTCCGGTGTTGCCGCATCGGGCTTGCTGGTCACTGCGGCGATCGCGCGGTCGATCGCCTCCCGCAACTCCAGCCCGGCCGGTCTGCGGTGGAGAAAATGCTGAGCGAGTGCCGTCAGCATCGCATGCACCGCATCCCGTTCTGCCTTTGTCAGCCTGCCCATTGCATTTTGCAGATCGATCACGTTCATCCCAACGCGCAGATCCGCCAGCGCCGCTGCGGCGGTCTTAGCTGTATCCGGCGCACTGGCGGCCATCCGCGAGACCACCAACCCCAGGCGATCCACCATCAATCCTGCGAAGGCTTCACGAGTCTGCGGGTCGTGGTTGAGCGCGGCGCGCGCGATATCGACCCGGTTACGGCGCAAAAGCCGTGCCGTCGTCCATTCTGCGCTCACGGAACGGATGATCCGAATTATGATCGATGTGGCGCCGAGCCCGATCAGGGCGGCGATCCCGTCATTCACAAAACTGGCGAAGTCAGCACTGTACCTGCTGCTCAGCGCGAGCAGCGTGGCCGAAAGGAACGCAACCGGCGTCGCCGCGATGGCCGTCGGGGGAAAAGCCGCCAACACCCCTAGCAATAAGTATGCCGGGGCGAAGGCGAGCATCAGCATACCGAAACCATCCACCTGCGGCAGGATGACGAAAAGATAGACCGCATCGAGCACGAGCGCGATCAGCACACAGTACGTAAAACTGGTGATCTCAGAGGCCGGATCGTCCCGCGCCGCGAAGAATGCCGCGCCCACCGCCGCGAGCGATGCCGCCTCGGCGCCTTCGGGCCAAGCGGTGGCGATCCAGAAGGCCGAGATCAGGCCAACGACGAACGCCACAGCCAGCGCGGAATGCAGCGCCATCACGTGATCCCGGTGCTGGCGCATCCGTGCGGTCACGGCCGGTGGGACGGCAAGTTCCGGAAGGCGAGACCGGCCCTGCCGAATCTGCCGCCTGAGCGCGATGATATCGTGCAGAAGGTCGGCGAGCTCGCCAAGCCGCGCCAGCAGGCCGCTCGTTACGATATCGTCCCAACTCGCCCGAGCGTCGATCGTCGGCTCCACCGCCGCGATCTCGGCTCGAACCCGCTCCGCCTCCGCAAGATCGCTCGTGCGCGCGGTGCGGGTCCATTCGGACATATGGTTCAGCAATTGTCTCAACGGTGCGTTGATCGCCCCGTCGTTGCGAAGCACGCCGATCCTGTCCGCCATGCCGTTCAACACCGGCATCAGCAGCATCACACGCTGGCGCAGCAACCCCACCGGCACGGTCCCTGTCTGCAGGTTCGATGTGTCAAAGCCGAGATGCGTCATCAGCAACCCGATCTCGACGGCATCGCCCGCCAACCGACGCTGCGCCGCCCAAAGCGCCGCTTTGTCCGGGTCCTCCGTGAGCACGCCCACGATCCAGGTCGCCGCATTCTGCAACCAGCCGTCAAGCCGTGCGGTAAGCCCGGGGCCGAGCGGCGTGGGGAAAACGACGCTGCCGATCACCGTCGTGCAGACGATCCCGAGTGTAATCTCTTCGACACGCGCCAGCACCACGTACCAGATCGCCCCCGGCGTATCGACGCTCGGGAACCCGATCAGGGCGACCGTAAATCCGGCAAGGAGGAAGAAATAGCTGCGGGGCGTCCGGTCCAAAACGGAGAAATAGATGCAGATCCCGATCCAGAGCGCGAAGGCGCCAACCAGTAGGTTCGGCGTATCGACCAGATTCGGCAGCAGAGCCAGAGTGACGATCGCACCGACCAGCGTGCCGGCGAAGCGATAGATCGCCTTCGAGCGCATCGCCCCGGTCAGAGGCTGAGCCACGATATAGACCGTGGCCATCGCCCAGTAAGGCCGGTCGAGGTCCAGCTGAAGAGCGATCCACAGCGCCAGCATCGCGCTCGCGAAGGTCTTGATCGAAAAGACCCAGGCGTGGAGGCTCGGCCACACGACCGCATCAAACCCCGCGTCGGCACCATCCGATTTCATAAACCTAGCCCGCGCGCCTCGCCTCCCGCCGCTCTACCATCTCGGTCATCCCCCGCGCCAGCTTTCCAGGGTCGGGCGTGCCCTCCGGGAAGGACTATCGGCGAAAGTCACCCGAGAACCAGCTCCTTCTATCGCCGCTGGGGAGAAGGATCGCCGCCCCGTCTCGTGCGCCCGTCCCGTGCGCCCGTCCCGTGCGCCCGTCCTGTGCCCCGGTCCCATGCGTGGTACGCTGGCATGGTCGTCGTTTGGCCACATGCTGCTTTTCTTTGCCCGCGATCCGCACCACATTGCGCGCCGCCATGCAGATACATGCGAGCTGTGCCGCCCGCGGCGGCGCAGGCGTATTGCTGCTCGGGCCCTCCGGGACGGGCAAGTCCGACCTGCTGCTGCGCCTCCTCGACCACGGCTTTACCCTGGTCGCCGATGACAGGGTGGAGATCATGGACGGCGTTGCCTCCGCCCCGCCCGAGCTTGCCGGATTGCTCGAGGTCCGCGGCCTCGGTCTTGTACGCTTGCCCTGGACAGCGGCAGCGCGTCTTGCGCTGACCGTCGATCTGGCCGCTTCGCCCGAGCGCCTGCCGCAACCGGCCCGCCATGCGGAGACCGGGCTGCCGCTTATTGCCCTCGACCCGCGATGTCCTTCAGCCCCCGCCCGTGTGGGGCTCGCGCTGGCCTGCGCGCTCGGCCATATCAGACTGCAAGCCGGAGCTTTCGCTGCATGAGCGCCGAGCCAGCTCCGGCGTGCCTTAGGGTCGTCCTCGTCACCGGCCTCTCGGGCGCCGGCAAGGGGACCGTCCTCCATGCCTTCGAGGATCTCGGCTACGAGGCGGTGGACAATCCTCCGCTTCCCCTTCTCGATTCCCTCCTCAGCCGCAGCGACCGTCCGCTCGCCATCGGAATCGATGCCCGCACCCGCGGTTTCGATCCCGCTTCCGTGATCGCCGCCCTCACAGCACTGCGCCGGAATCCGGCGCTTGCCCCAAGCCTGGTCTTCGCCGAGGCCGACGATCCCGTGCTTCTCCGCCGCTATACCGAGAGCCGGCGCCGCCATCCGCTCGCCCCCGCGGGTAAGGTCGCCGACGGCATCGCCGCCGAGCGCATCGTCACCGCGTCGCTGCGTGCCGCCGCCGACCTCCTTATCGATACCTCGGAGACGACTCCTTCGGAGCTCAGACGGCTAATCGGTGGCCATTTCGCCTCAGGCGCCGACACCGGCCCGACCGTCGCCCTGGTCTCCTTCTCCTATGCGGCCGGCTTGCCCCGCGAGGCGGATCTCGTCTTCGATGTCCGTTTCCTCCGTAACCCCCACTATGTGCCCGAGCTTCGCCCCCTCACCGGCCGCGATCCGGCGATCGGCGCCTATATCGAGGCCGACCCCGACTACGCCGCCTTCTTCGCACGGATGTGTGATCTGCTGGTCCTGCTCTTGCCGCGCTATCGGCAGGAGGGCAAAAGTTACGTCACGATTGCCGTCGGATGCACGGGAGGCAAGCACCGGTCGGTGCATGTGGCGGAGCGGATCAGCGAGGTTCTGGGAGGGGCGGGCTGGCGCGTGGCGACAACACATCGCGACCTCCCGGCATGGATGCCGGGCGCCGGTGGTACGCCGGAAGTCAACCCGAGGAGGTCCGACAGTCCCGCGATGAGCGATCGGCAACAAACATGATTGGAATGGTTCTCGTCACCCATGGCCGCTTGGCCGAGGAGTTGCGCGCGGCGATGGAGCATGTGGTCGGTGCACAGCGCAACGTCGCCACCGTCTGTATCAGCCCGAACGACGATATCGAGGGGCGGCGGACGGACATCCAGCACTGCATCGAAAGCGTCGATACGGGGGATGGGGTTGTCCTCCTCACCGATATGTTCGGTGGCACGCCTTCCAACCTCGCCATCTCCATGATGGAGCGCAAGGGCGTCGAAGTGCTGGCGGGCGTCAACCTGCCGATGCTGGTCAAGCTCGCCAAGGTTCGTTCAAACGAGCCTCTCGCTTCCGCAGTGGTTTGCGCCCAGGAGGCCGGGCGAAAATATATCGCCTCTGCCTCCCACGTCCTGCACGGCGACAAAGTCAACGGCAACGGCAGCGCCAAATGAGCGAGCCGCAGGCAGGGCAGCCCCCGGTGCTCTGCCGCGCGGTCATTGTTCCGAACCGCCGCGGCCTGCATGCCCGTGCTGCCGCCCGGCTGGTAACCACCGCCGAACGTTTTGGCGCCTCGGTCGAAGTGGTGAAGGACGGTCAGGCGGTCTCCGCCCGCTCGATCATGGGCCTGATGATGCTTGGTGCCGGCCCCGGCAGCGAGATCGTGCTGCGCGCCGAAGGGTGGGATGCCAAGGAGGCGCTGGACGCGCTCACCGCCCTCATCGAAGCCGGCTTCGATGAGCAGGACTGAGACACCCCGTCGGCGCCCGTCTCCTGCCCGCCGCGCCCTGCCCGAGCAGCAGTTCCTCGGGATCGCGATCGCTTCCGGCGTCGGCATCGGCCCCGCTTTCGGCACCCGTGAGCCGCCGGTCGAGATCGCCCACCAGAAAATCGCCGCGGCCGATATCGAGGCCGAAGGCGCCCGGCTCGAGGCGGCGATCGTCCAGTCGCGCAAACAGCTCGCAAAGCTCCGCGCGCGCCTGTCCCTGCTGCCGGAGGACAGCCAGGCCGAGATCGGTCCGCTGATCGACGCTTATCTCCGCATGCTTGGTCCCTCGCGCCTGATCCGCGGCGCTCGCCGGCGCATCGCCGAGGGGCTGGTCACCGCCGAGACCGCCATCACCGAGGAAGCGGACGCGATCGCCACAGCCATCCTCGCCACGCCCGGCGACGAGGGCACGGGCCGACGCCGCCGCGCGGAGGAAGTGCACGAGATCGCCCGCCGCCTCGTCCGCAACCTGACCCGCCAGCCCTATCAAAGCTTTTCCAGCCTTCCCGACGGCGCCGTCCTGATCGCAGAGCAGCTCCGCCCCGCCGACGTCGCCCTGATCGACCCCTCGCGCATCGCCGGCGTCGCCGCCGCGATCGGCGGGCGTGAGGGTCATACGGCCGTCCTGCTCCGTGCCCTCGGCATTCCCTCCGTGCTGGGCGCCGCCGGTGTCGCGGAAGCCGTGCGCCCCGGCGCGCTCGCGATCGTCGATGGCGCCTCCGGCACCGTCATCCTCGACCCCTCCGAGGAAAGCCTTGCCGCGGCCCGCCGTTCGCTCGCCGCCTTCGCCCGTGAGCGGGCGCGACTGAGCCGGCTCCGCCGCCTTTCCGCCGAGACCCTCGATGGCCAGAAGATCGAGCTCCAGGCCAATCTCGAGCTTCCCCGCGAACTGCCGCTGGTCGCGCAATCGGGGGCCGCCGGCATCGGCCTCCTGCGCAGCGAGTTCCTCTTCATGAACCGCGAGGACCTGCCCGACGAGGATGTCCAGACCGACCATTATCGCAGCATCGTCGAGGCAATGGCGGGCGATCCGGTCACCATCCGCGTGCTCGACTGGGGTGGGGAGAAGGATGTCGAGGCCTTCGGCGGCAGCGTCATGCTGCCGAGCCCCGGAGAGGCCAACCCCGCGCTCGGCATGCGCGGCATCCGTCTCCTGCTGCGCCGGCCCGAGCTCTTCGAAGAACAGCTTGCCGCCATCCTGCGCGCCGCGGTCGCCGGGCCGGTGCGCATCCTGCTCCCGATGGTCACCAGCCTGGCCGAGGTGCGAGCCGCCCGGGAAACCTACGAGCGCGTCGTCCGGCGCCTGCGTCGCCGCGGGGAGCGGCTGCCCGAGCCGCTACCGCCGCTCGGCATCATGATCGAGACGCCGGGCGCGGCGCTGGCCGCCGATGCCCTGGCCTTCGAGGTCGATTTCTTCGCCATCGGCACCAACGACCTCGCAATGTATGCACTTGCCGTCGATCGCAGCGCCGCCGACGTTGCCGCCCTCTACGATCCTCTCCATCCGGCCGTGCTTCGCCTTGTCCAGTTCGCAACCGAGGCCGCGTTGCGCACCCGCCGCAGCGTATCCGTCTGCGGTGAGATGGCTGCCGATCCACGCTTCATACCGCTTCTTGTCGGCCTCGGCTTACGTTCCTTCAGCATGAACGCCTCCGCTGTTCCGCGTGTGAAGCAGGCGGTCCGCGGCCTGCGCGCCGACGATTGCGCCCGCCTCGCCCACCGCGTCATGGAACGCGGCGACCCCAACGAGATCCGCGCCATGATCGAGGCGTTCTCGAGGGCGGAGTCATGACGCCGCGCATCCGCCATCCGGACCGGATCGGCCTTCATTTGCGCATCGTCCTGCACGATCCCGTTGGCCGGCCGGTGGCTCTCGGCCCCGGCAAGGCCGATCTTCTCGCAGCGATCGCCGAAACCGGCTCGATCGCCGCCGCGGGTCGGCGCCTCGGCATGAGCTATAAACGTGCCTGGGGCCTTGTCGAAGCCTTGAACGCGATGTTCCGCGCGCCTCTCGTCGATGCCGCCAAGGGCGGCGCGGGTGGCGGCGGCGCCGCGCTGAGCACGCTCGGGAGGGAGATCCTTGCCGCCTATCGCGCGCTCGAGGCCGCTTCGGCGCATGCTGGCGCCGCTCCGCTTTCCGTCATCCGCCAAGCGCTGGCCGACGCAAAAGGAGCGGAATGAGGAAGAGGGCGACGACCTGCGATGCTATTCCGCGGCGGCGCGGTGGCCGGAAAGCTCGGCGCCCGCATCGCTCGCGAGGCGCATCGAGACCGGCACCGAGATCGATGCGATCATGGCCACCGCGAGAAAGGCCGCGCTGTAATCGACGAACAGCGGCTGCGGGTGACCGAGGAGGGTTGCGGACAGATCGAGCGCCGCCGCCCCCACCGCGACTCCCATGGTGATCGAAAGCTGCTGAGCGGTGCTGTAGAAGCTCGTCGCGGAGCTCATGCGACCCGATGGGATATCGGCAAAGGCGATCGAATTGAACCCGGTGAATTGCAGCGAGCGGAAGAAACCCCCGGCAAGCAGGACGGCATAGATGCAGGCGAGCGGCCAGCCCGGGCGAAAGCCGGCGCAGAGGGCGATGGTCGCCACGGAGAGCATACCATTGAAAACCAGCGTGGCACGGAAGCCGAAGCGGCGCAGCGCGTACTGCGCCCCGGGCTTCATCACCATCGAGCCCGCCGAACTCACGAACGTAATGGCTCCGCTCTGCGCCGCGCTCATGCCGAAACCGACCTGGAGCATGAGTGGCAGCAGAAACGGCAGCGCTCCGATGCCGACGCGAAAAAAGCTTGCCGCCGTCACGGAAAGCCCGAAAGTCGGGATACGCATCAGCGAAAGATCGACAAGCGGATGTTCGGTCACCCGCGCATGCAAATAATAGACGATGCCGGCCACCGCACCCACCGCAATCATGCCAAGGCCCACCGGCCACGGCACGACCCCCTTGCTCGCGATCTGCAGCCCGTACATCAGGCAGACCAATGTCACGGCGCTCAGCACGAGACCTGTCCAGTCGAATCGCCCTGGCGGCGAATCCTCGATCTCCTCGATAAAAAGGCTCACTAGCACGATCCCGAGCACGCCGATCGGCACATTGATGTCGAAAATCCAGTGCCACGACGCATAGGTCACGATGAAGCCGCCAATCGGCGGCCCGAGCACGGGCCCGATCAAGGCCGGTGTGGTGAACCAGGCCATCGCTGCAACGAGTTCGTTCTTCGGCACGGTCCGGAGCAGCAGCAGCCGCCCGACCGGCACCATCATCGCCCCGCCAATTCCCTGGAGAATGCGCGCGAGCACGAGAAACCAAAGACTCCCCGCTCGCCCGCACAGGATCGAGCCAAGCGTGAAAACCACGATCGCTGTGCGGAACACGGTGCGGCTGCCGAACCGGTCCGCAACCCACCCGCTCGCCGGAATGAACACGGTCAGGCTCAAAAGATATGAGGTGAGCGCGACGCTCATGTTCACTGCCGCGGTATGAAAGTCGCGCGCCATGGTCGGCAGCGCGGTTGCGACCACCGTCGAATCGAGATTCTCCATGAAGAGCGCGCAGGCGACGATCATTGCCGTGATCCGCGCACGCCGGGACATTGCCGGCGGCTCTGGGCGCTCCGGCCCGGCGACTCGCAAAAGGCTGGACATGAGAGAATAATCATCCCCGGTGCAGGCGCGGAAAACCCCTCGTGGCTGCGAGGCCGCCCTGCATTCCGGTGCCGGTTCGTCACATATTGTAACACCAAACCCGGCACAAAGCGCCGGGCGCTGGTGATCTGTCCCTAGGCAGGGATTATGGCAGCAGCACCGTGCTGCCGGTGGTCTGCCGGCTCTCGAGCGCCCGATGCGCCGCCGCCGCTTCGGAAAGCGGAAATGTCTGATTGACGCGGATCTTCACGATGCCGGCCGCCACCACCGCGAAGAGCTCAGACGCCATCCGCTCGAGATCGCCGCGCTTCGCCGCATAGGTCGCGAGGCTTGGCCGGGTCAGGAACAGGCTGCCCTTCGCCCCCAGGATCGCGATATCCACGAGCCCAACCGGGCCCGACGCGTTGCCGAAGCTCACCATCATCCCGAGCGGCGCCAGGCAGTCGAGGCTCGCCATGAAGGTGTCCTTGCCGACACTGTCATAGACCACCGGGACCATGGCCCCGCCGGTGAGCCGCTTCACCTCGGCGGGCAGGTTCGCGTGCCCCACCACCGCATGATCCGCGCCATTCGCGCGCGCAAGCTCCGCCTTCTCCGGGGTCGAGACGACACCGATCACATTCGCACCGAGATGTTTCGCCCATTGGCACATAATCAACCCGACGCCGCCGGCTGCGGCATGCACCAGGATCGTATCGCCGCGCTTCACCGGATAAGTCCGGCGCAATAGGTACTGTGCTGTCATCCCCGCCAGCATCATCGCCGCCCCGGCCTGGAAGTCGATCGTGTCGGGCAGCTTGAGCAGCCGCTCCGTCGCGATGACCCGCTCCGTGGCGTAGGCGCCCATGGCGCCGGTGCCATAGGCCACCCGATCCCCCGGCTTGAATTCGCCGACCCCGGGCCCGACCGCCGCCACTGTCCCCGCCCCCTCCATCCCCGGTGTGAAGGGAAGGCTCGGCGCCTTGTAGAGACCGGAGCGGAAATAGACATCGACGAAATTGAGCCCGACGGCCACATGGCGCACGAGCACCTCGCCCGGCCCCGGCTCCGGCGTCGGCACGTCTTCCCACTTCATCACCTCCGGGTCGCCGGGCTGGTGAATTCGGATCGCCTTCGTCATGCTTTGCCTCGCTGGTTACATGGAGCCTTGTCGCCCCGAAGGAGATGGCAGGGAGCGGCATTCGCACCCGAGCGGATAGAACGCCCCTCCAGGCGCGAGCAGCGTGCCGCGATCTTCCTCAATGATCGCAGCCGCGGTCTTGCCGGGCGTCAGCGGCCTGAACGGGATCGCCATCGGGAGTTCGGGCATCTGATTTTGCGCCGCATTCGCGAGCGGGGGATGCGAGACCCAGGCGTCCCCTCTGTCAAGTGCGCCGCAGCAAACCCGCCAAAGCCAGGGGCTCCTCCACGGGCAGGCTGCACACGCCGCCGCGGCAGACATAAGCGCCAGCAGCTTTGCCATGTGCCGGGTGCCCGAGGGGCACAAGAGACGGATCCCGCACCTGCAGCACCACCACCGCGGGGTCGGCAGCCGCGAGGGATGCCGCCGGAAGGCCCGGCGAATCCCCCACAATCACCACGCTTGCCCCGCCCGTCAGCAGGTCGGCCGCCCCGAGCAGACCCGGCATCGCCATCAGGGCCTGTTCGTGTCCGGCGAAGGCGCCGATCAGCCGCTCCGTCTTCAGCCGCCACAAATCCTGCCCGGTCAGATGGAAAAGTCGGGCAAAAACTTCAGCGAGCAGCCCGCTGCCAGACGGCACCGCGTGGTCTTCCGCCACCAGCGCCCGGCTCTCCGCGCCGAGCGGCAGGTCCGCCGCATCGTCGGCGCTGGAGAAGAAAGAACCCTCAGGTCCGCCGAAATGCCGCTCGATGGCGGCGACAATGGCGAGCGCCGTCTCGAGCCGTCGCGGCTCCCCGCTCGCCTCATAAAGGGCAAGAGCCGCCCGTGCCATTGCCGCCTGGTCCTCGAGCAGGCCCGTCGCCGAAATCGTCCCCTTTCGCCAGGCATGCGCAACCCGGCCGTCCGCCTGACCGAGATTCGCGAGCACGAAATCGAACACCCGTTCCCCCAGCACGAGCCAGTCCGGCTCGCGGAACACCTGGCTTGCCCGTATAAGGGCCGCGACGGCAAGCCCGTTCCAATCCGCCAGCACTTTGTCGTCGCGCCCTGGCGGCACCCGTTTCTCCCGCACGGCGAAAAGTCGCGCCCGGTTCCGTGCCAGCGCCGCCTCGGCAGCATGATCGCCGAAGGGCAGGGCGCGGTTGAGAATCGTGCGCCCCTCCCAATTGCCCCCAGGCGTCACCCCATAGGCATGCTTGAAGGCGGTCGCGTCGGCGCCGAGCACGGTGTCGATCTCGGCCGCCTCCCAGACGTAGAATTTTCCTTCCTCACCCTCGCTGTCGGCATCCTGCGAAGCCGCAAAGGCAAACCCGTCTCCATTCCCCGCCTTCATCTCGCGCTCGAGCCAGCCCACCGTCTCCTCTGCCCGCGCGGCAAAAAGCGGTTCGGGTTCGTCCGCCTGGGCCAAAGCCAGGAGTTCGAGAAGCTGCGCGTTGTCGTAGAGCATCTTCTCGAAATGCGGGACCAGCCAATGGCCATCGGTCGCGTAACGGGAGAAGCCCCCACCGAGATGATCATAAATCCCGCCGAGGCTCATCCTCGCCAGCATCAGCCGTACCGCGTCCCGCCCTTCACGCTCTCCCGATCGGAAGGAGTCCTGCCAGAGGAAGCGGAAGAGCGGCGCGTTGGGGAATTTCGGCGCGCCACGCAGCCCGCCCCATTCCGGGTCCGTCGCCGCCAGCACCGAGGCCGCGACCTTTCCCAGCGCCTCACCCTCCGGCAGAGGGCCCGGCCGCGCCTGCCCGAGCACCCGCAAATGATCGACCAGCCCCCGGGCATTTTGGGCGATCTTCTCGGCATCCCTTTGCCAAGCCTCGGCCAGCGCCGCCAGCACCTGGCGGAAGGAGGGCCTGCCCCAGCGCGGCTCCGGCGGGAAATAGGTCCCGCCCCAGAACGGGGCGCCGGCAGGCGTCAGGAACATCGTCAGCGGCCAACCGCCATGCTCGCCCATCGCCTGCAGCGCATTCATATAAAAGTGATCGACGTCCGGCCGCTCCTCGCGATCGACCTTGATGTTGACGAACCAGCGGTTCATCAGCGCTGCGACCGCCGGGTCCTCGAAGGATTCGTGCGCCATGACATGGCACCAGTGGCAGGCGGCATAGCCGATCGAGAGCAGGATCGGCTTTCCTTCGGCGAGCGCCTCGGCGAGCGCCGCAGCGCCCCATTCCCGCCAATGCACCGGATTGTCCGCGTGCTGGAGCAGATAGGGCGAGGAGGCGAGGTGAAGCCGATTCCCGGCGGGCTGCCCGGCTCCTGTTCTTTGTTCCATAAGGGGGTGCCCTTTCGCGATTCCGCTGCCACATAGGAGGGACCGCAGAGTTTGAGGACCACAGGAGAATGGGCAGCCCCAATGCCGCCGATCCGCCCCTTTATTATCGTTCGCACGTCTTTGTCTGCTGCAATCGCCGCCCGGACGGCCACCCCAGGGGCTCCTGCGGGGCCAAAGGCTCGGAAAAGCTACGCGACTACATGAAGGCGCGCGCCAGGGAACTGGGGCTGCCGGCAACCCGCATCAACACTTCTCTTTGCCTCGATCGCTGCGAGGAGGGGCCCTGCGTCGTCATCTATCCCGAAGGTGTCTGGTACCGAATCTCTTCGCCAGCGGATGTCGATGCGGTGCTCGAGCGGCATCTGCGCCATGGTGGCCGTGTGCCTGAGCTGATGCTTTCGCGGGCGGAATCTGCTGCGGACGCGGAGCAGGGTTGAGGCCCTCGCGCTAGTGACGATGTTGCAGCGCGATAGGATCGGTAACAGCTTACATGGGTTTTGTTGCTTGCCTTTCGCGTGAGAGGCAAGACGCGCCTAAGTTCTGGCGCTTGCAGTTCGCGGAGACGATGACGGCAATGGAGATGAGCGGAACGCAGACGAAGGGCGAGGTTCCGCTGTCTTTTTCGCATCAGCAAATCCTCAGAGTTCTGAGCGGCATTCTGCTTTGCATCTTCCTTGCCGCGATCGACCAGACGGTGGTGATTCCTGCGGTACCGGCGATGGCGGCCGATCTGCACGGCTTCAGCCATCTTGCCTGGATCGTCTCCGCCTATCTTCTGACCTCGACGGCGATGACGCCGGTCTACGGCAAGCTTTCTGACATCTATGGCGAGCGCAAACCGCTCCTGGTGGCACTTGCGGTGTTCGGGCTCGCCTCGACCTTCTGTGCGCTTTCGCACAATCTCTGGCAGCTGGTCGCCGCCCGCGCAGTGCAGGGAATTGGCGGGGCCGGGCTGATGGCGATGTCGCAGGCGGCGATCGCCGATGTCGTCAGTCCCCGCGAGCGTGGCCGTTATCAGGGCTACATGGCTTCGACCTGGGGCATTGCCTCGATCGCCGGACCGATCGTCGGTGGCTGGATCACGGACACGCTGACCTGGCGATGGATCTTTTGGTTCAACCTGCCGTTGGCACTGATTGCAATGCTTCTCTGCGACCGCGCGCTCCGCGTGCTCCGCCCCCGTGCCCGCGAGGCCCGGATCGACTGGGCCGGCGCGATGCTGCTCACCGCCGCGGTGAGCGCCTGGCTTCTGGTGCTGAGCTGGGGCGGGGTCGAGATGTCGTGGACGGCGCCGCCGCTGCTCGGGCTTGCCGTGCTCGGTCTCTTGCTGATGCTGTTGCTCGTCCGTCAGGAGCGGCGCGTGTTAGATCCCTTGCTGCCGCCGCGGCTCTTCGCCAATGCCGTCTTCGTGCGCGGCGTCGCGATCGCCTTTTGCGGCTCGCTCGGGCTTTTCGCCGGCAGTTTCCTCCTTCCGCTCTTCTTTCAGCTCGTCCGGGGCGTCGATGCTGCCACGTCTGGCGCCCTGGTCGTTCCCTTTCTCGGCTCCAACTGCGCCGGTGCCTGGTTTGCCGGCTCGCTTGCGCGCCGGCGCGGCAAGATGAAGGGAATCATGATTGCCGGCGTGACAGCGACGCTGGCCGGATTCGTTCTTCTCACCTTCACCGGCACCACAACGCCGCAGGCGGTTCTGGTGGCTTTCCAGCTCGTACTCGGCTTCGGCATCGGTATGGTCATGCCGAGTGCTCTGGTCTGCGTGCAGAACACGGCCGAGCGTCGTGATGTCGGCGCCGCCACCGGCTGCCTTCTCTTCCTTCGTTCGATGGGTGGCGCCTTCGGCACCACGCTGGTCGGCGCGCTGCTCGCAAGCGGGTTCGCGAGCCGCCTCGCCCGCATCGGCATTACCGCTCATATCGACCTTGGCGACATCCATCAGGGCAGCAAGGGGTTGCCGGGCGTCACTCAGGCTATGCTTCCGCATGTCGAGGCGGCGCTCGCCGGGGCCTTTCATCTGGCGTTCGTGGCCTGTGCCGCCGCCATGGCGGTCGGCCTCGTCATCCTGGCTGGCATGCGCGATTTGCCGCTGCGTACGAGTGCCGCCGGCGAGCCACCCCCGGAGCCGGCCGCACTCGCCCACTAAAGCCTGATGATCCTAGTGTCCTGCCCTTGAAATGCCTCCGCATTTCAGGGACCAGCAGGCCACTGAAAATAAAGAGCGAGTGTCCCGACGCATGATGACGATATTTACGAGTCGGGACACTAGGTGGGAATCATCATTAGGTCTGAATCGCGCCTCTGGTGTCCTGCCCTCGAAGTTCGTCGCCTTTCGCGACGAACGGATAGGATAAGCAGGCCACTGAAAATAAGGGCGAGTATCGCGATTCCGTCCCCATTCCAATGCGACGGACTTCGGCATCGGGACACGAGAGCGTGACCTCGGTGGACCGCTTCCGGAGATGACGCCCCAGATCAATTGGGCCCTGGAGGAATCGGGATCCAAAGCGAAGGGGTTTCCCGGCCAGCATGTCGGCAGGAGCCGCGATCATGCTCACGGCGTGCCCCCGGCACGGAGCCGATCCGCCAAAGCCAAAATTCATCGAGAAATCAAAGCAAAAGCGTGATGACCCGAAATCATCGCGCTGCAGTTCGATGCCGCTCGCGCGGAGCAGCGCCGGCGCCAGCCTCCTTCGCCGGCGGGCGCTGTCGTCTTCAGCGTTCTTCTTTCGCTCCCGGAACAAGCAGCGCGAGTGCGCTCTTTACCGCTCCCTCGAGCACGGCTCGCTGCGGACGGATACGCGCCAGAACCCGCACGCCCAGCAGAACGCTCAGCAAAAGCCTGGCCAGATCATCGTCCGATCGCGCGCGCGTGATCGTGCCATCCTGCTGCCCGGCGAGGACGCACTCGCGGAAAAACGTCTCGAGGAGGGCCAACTCCTCAGCGACGATCCTGCGAAACTCCGGATCGTGCGGAGCAAGCTCCAGCGTCGCATTGACCAGCATGCAGCCGCGCCGCTCTCGATCCGTGACCGAGCGCTCGACGATCTCTTCGAAGAAGCCGTGGATCGCCTCCTCGGCAGGCAGCTGTCGGAACCGCGCCACCCGACTGCGCACGCTCTGATCGAGATAATGATCGAGGCTACGGCGGTAGAGCAACCGCTTGTCGCCGAACGCATTGTAGAGGCTGGCGCCCGTAATGCCCGTCTGATGCACAAGATCCCGGACCGAAGTCGCCTCGTACCCGTGCGCCCAGAAGCACTCCATGGCGGCCTCCAGAACCACAGCTTCGTCGAACTCTCTTGGCCGTGCCATCGCGTCCGCCTTGTCCAGATGCCCCGCAATCCTGCCGCCCACCCGCACCTGTTGACATTCTAGAACGATCGAAATAAAATGCCAATAGTCTTGCCGCCATGCTCCTCGACTGCTGCCCCGAGTTGATCGCCATGCGGAACGCTTCTCTTCCCTTGCCGGCCAGTTCAGAGAAATCGCCGGGACGATCTGGCGACCAGCCTCCGTAACCGATCGCGGGTCTGCTGCGAATGGCCAGACATGGCATTGCTTCCGGAGTCCCCGTTCACAGGGCCGATGACACGCGCGTTCGTGCCGCTGCCGGACTTTGTGTGGCACCGGCTCGTCGGGAGAGTCCGGATGGCCGATAGCGAATGGAGCGCCTGGATGGCCGCCGCGCAATCGGGCGACAGCCGGGCCTATCATCAGCTGCTCGTCGAGGTTTCGAGCTGGCTGCACCGCTATTTCGCCGGGCGGTTGCCCCCGCCAATGGTCGAGGACGTGGTCCAGGATACGTTGCTGGCAATCCACGAGAAGCGGCATACCTACGATCCGGAGCGCCCGTTCGGGCCCTGGCTCGCGGCGATTGCCCGCTACAAGTGGATCGACCGGCTGAGAGCCTTGAAATCAGCCCCGACCGAAGCCTTGACGGATGAGCTCGCCGTTGCCGATCATGAGGAGTCGGTAACGAGTGCCAACTCGCTCGAACGCCTGCTGCAGGAACTCAAGCCGGCACAATCGGCCGTGATCCGCATGGTCAAGCTGGAAGGTCTCAGCATCGAGGAGGCTTCGGTCCGAACGGGGCAGTCCGTTTCACTCGTCAAGGTCAATATCCATCGTGGTCTGGCCCGGCTGGCAGCCAAGGTACGGAAGCATCCCGATGCCGCCGGATAGCCAGCTCATCGAAGACCTTGTCAAAGACCTCAAACCCGTGCGGCCGCGAAGTGCGAAGACCGATGCGCTGATTGCGGGGGGCCTCGGCGTCGTCGAACTCGCCCTCTTCCTCGGGCTCGGGATGGCACGGCCGGATATGCCGGCGGCCATGGCGCACCCCTCGTTCTGGTGGAAGCTCTGCAGCCTCGGGGTCATCGCGGTCCTCGGCGCGATCGCCGCCATCGTTTCCTTCGATCCTGCCGCCTCGCCCAGGCGCGGATTGCGCTGGGTGGCGATCGCCATCGGTGTGTGCTTCGTCGTGGGCTGGGTCGTCGATGCGGAGCGCGGCGGGATGCCGAACCTGCTCAGCCGCCTCGATTGGCGCAACGGAATTCAGTGCGCTCTCAAAATGGCGGCCTTGTCGCTGCCGCCGCTCATCGGTCTTGGCCTCCTGATGCATCGCGGCGCACCGACCGATACTTCGGGCACGGCCCTTGCCGTCGGCATCACCGCAGCCGCCTGGGGGGCTTTCGTCTTCGTATTCGCGTGCCCCTATGACGACCCGCTCTACCTCGCCGTCTGGTACACGGTGGGGTGCGGCGTGGTGACGATGTTCGCACGGCTGCTTCTGCCGCGCCTTCTCCACTGGTGACGGCCGATATCACGCAGATGCCGACAAATTTTATAAGAAGATCATCCGTCCAGAGATAGCCTCTGCCGAAGAAGGGCGGCTGTGCCGCGCGCTTCCTGCCCGGCTGTAACTCCTTCTCCCCCGCGGACGAATCCCAGTCTGCGGCTCCGCTTCCGGACCGCATCCTTAGGGAGTGATCGAATGGATCGCCGTACTCTCACCCTTGCTGTCCTCGGTGCCGCCGCCACCCTGGCAAGCGCCGTCGCAGCAGTCCCGGCATCCGCCGCGCCGAACGCGGTGCAGCTGGCGAACGAGGCAAGAGCCAGCCGTGATCATCTGGCGGCTTGCTACGGGATCAATGCCGTCGCGCGCAATGACTGCGCGGCCGGCGCCCATTCCTGCGCCGGGCAGGCAACCATGGCGCGTGATCCGAAGTCCTTCGTCCTGATCCCTGTCGGCGACTGCGCGAAGATCGATGGCGGCTCTCTGAAGCCCTTCTGATCGAAGCATCCTCATGTCTGGCGTCGATTCTGTCGCGCGCCGGGGCGTCAACCCGATCTCTGCTACGGCGGGGATCGGGTTGCGCTTCCCGCACCACACCACCTTCCTTGAGACAAGGCCGCCCATCGGCTGGGTTGAAGTCCATAGCGAAAATTATCTGAGCGGCCCGGCTTTCAAGGTTCTGGAGACCATCCGGCGCGATTACCCTCTGTCGCTGCACAGCGTCGGACTCTCGCTCGGAAGCGCCGAGGGGATCAGTGCAAGGCATCTTGAACGCCTTGCGGACCTCGCCCGACGGCTCGATCCGGGAATGGTTTCCGAGCATCTGGCCTGGGGTGCCGTCGATCATGATTTCCTGGCCGATCTCCTGCCGCTTCCCTTGACCGAAGAGAGCCTCGAAATCGTCAGCGCCAATGTTTCGCGCGCGCAGGATGCCCTCGGCCGGCGCATCCTGATCGAAAATCCAGCGACCTATCTGCAGTTTGCCAATTCGACGATCCCGGAGTGGGAATTTCTTTCGGCGCTCGCCACCCGCACCGGCTGCGGCCTCATCTGCGATGTCAACAACATCATCGTCAGCACGACGAACCATGGTTGGGATGCCGCGTCCTATCTCCGGGCGCTTCCGGCCAATGAGATTGGCGAGTACCATCTCGCCGGGCACCAGATCCGCGACAGCGAGGATGGCCCGCTCCTCCTGGATACGCATGATCGGCCAGTGGCGCCCTCGGTCTGGGACCTGTTCGAAGTGGCTCTCGAGATCATCGGGCCCCGGCCAACATTGATCGAGTGGGACGCGGAGCTGCCGCCCCTGCCGCGTCTTCTCGCTGAAGCGGCCGCGGCGGAGCAGCGGATCGATCGCTATTCGCATCGGCATGCCCTCGCTCGTTGAGCAGCAGCGCCAGTTCCGCGCTTGGATGCTTGGTGGCGGAGCGGATGTGGAGAGGGAAATCCTCGGCCGGCACATGGGCGCGAGCGCACGGCTCGCGATCTACCGCAACAATGTCGTCCTCAATCTGACCGGCGCGCTCCGATTGACATTTCCGGCAATCAACCGCCTGGTCGGGGCGGCTTTCTTCGACCAGGCAGCCGGGCATTTCATACTCGCCTCCCCTCCGTGGAGCGCCGATCTCTATGAATTCGGCGAGGGCTTCGCGGCGTTCCTCGACCGCTACGGGCCCGCGCAGGGTTTCCGTTATCTGGGCGATGTCGCGAGGCTGGAATGGGCTGTCAGCCGGGCGCTGCATGCGGCCGATGCGGCCTGGCTCGACGGCGCCGATCTCGCCGCCTGTGCCGATCCGGACATCCGTTTCCTGCCACATCCCTCTCTATCCCTCCTTCAGCTCGACCACCCGGCCGCCGCGATCTGGTCCGCCGTCCTCGAGGAGGATTCCAAGAAACGCGAGCAATCGCTGCGTCAGATCGATCTTCAGGCCGGCGCCGAGACACTCGCCATTGTTCGCGGGCCCAACGGGCTCGCAGTCACGCGCCTCTCTCCTTCGTCTTTCACCCTGGCCCACGCGCTCGCCGGCGGGACCGGGCTCTCCTCGGCGCTGCAGAACATCGTTCCCGAGGAAGCGCCCGGCATCCTGGCCGCCTTCGTCTCGCATGGATTCTTCACCCGATTCCGACCTCATCTGTCCAACAAAGGATGACACCCATGACCACCCCGGCTCTGGATGCAAAATCCATTGCGCCGATCGCCCTGATCATGCGCGGGATCGGTCTCCTCGAACGCATCCCTTTCTGGCTCATCGCGATTGTGTGCCGTGCCGGACTCGCGCGCGTGTTCTGGAGCTCGGCTCAGAGCCATCTTTCCAGTTGGCAAACGACTCTCTACCTTTTTGAGAATTCCTACCATGTACCGCTGCTGCCGCCGGACTTCGCGGCGTACCTCGCCGTCACGGTCGAGATCATAACGCCCCCGCTCCTGATTCTCGGGCTTGCATCGCGGCTTGCGGCCCTGCTCCTGACGGGTATGACGCTCGTCATCGAAATCTTCATCTATCCCCAGGCTTGGCCGACCCACATCCAGTGGGCTGCCATGCTGCTCGTCCTGCTCTGGCGTGGGCCAGGCCTGATTTCGCTCGACGCGCTGATTGCCAGCAAGCTCGGCGTCAAAGCGCAGGCTTAGGTCGCCGGGCACGAAGAGGTGGGGTAAGACGCACCCGCCTCAGCTCAGCCCGTAGCTTTTCGCAAGGCCTGCGCCGGGGTCGTTGCCGGTGCTGTATGGCAGGATCGGATAGCGCAGGCCGGCCTTGTCGAGCCCCTTGAGCCCGGCGATTCCAACCTCGAACTCTTCGGGCGGCAGAGCCATCGCAAGCTCGTCATCCGCGACGCCGCCATAACGCCGCTCGGCATAGCAGGGGATCGAAAGGCTGATTTCGCCCGAGGCGAGCGCCCGGCCCCAGGAATCCGCGCAGGCGGTCTCTCCGGTCACGCTGAAGCCGATGCGCCGATAGGTCCGCCACTGCAGCCCGTTGATGAAGAGGATCATCTGCGCCGGATTGGCGTAGAAGAGGACGATGTCAGGCGGATCGAGCCGCGCCTGACGCAGCGGCGAGGCGGCAAGCCCCCGCCACCGTCCGGGTGCGACACGCGGCATTTGCTCCTGGTGGGCATGCGCCGCTTCCTTGTTCTCGAACCACACACCCGTCATCGTCTCACCCGAAGCGAGCCGTGGGTCCGGGTCCTTGAGGCCGATCACCGAGGCGCAGCCGGTGAAAGGCAGAACACTCTCGGCAACGATGCCGATCGTCTGCCCGCCGAGCCGCGCATTGGTGACAAGCTGGCAGGTGGTGAAACGCCTTCCGTCCTGCGAGAGGCGGATCCCCGGAACCGCGAGCAATGCCTCGCGTTCGGCGAAGAGCTTCATCCCGATGGGAAGACTGCGCAGCTTGAGAAGCAAGGTGAGCTCGGACGCAAGCGCCCGCAGTCGCTCGGCCCCGATCATCGCGCGATCGCCCGGCGAAGTTCGACGAGCCCGAAAATAACGAAGAACAAGCCGGCAATGCCATCGATCAGGCGGCGCGCGCGCGCCCCAATCGCCGCCCGGAAGCTCACGATGACGGCCACCAGCCCGCACCACCAGAGGAGCGAGCCTGCGAATACCCCCGCAACCGTCAACCCTGCAGCACCGAGATCGAAGCCGTTGCGCGGCGCAAGGACCGAAAAGAACGCGGCAAAGGTAATGATCGTCGGCGGATTGGTGAGTGTGAGCAGCACCGAGCCGAGATAGGTACCGCGGCCGGGCTCTGGCGAAAGGCCTGCCGGCCGCGCGCGGAACGTGACAAATCCGAAATAGAAAAGAGAGAGAGCGGCGGCGAAATGAAGCGGACGGGCATGCGCCAGAAGGAAATGTGAGAGGCCCGTGAGGCCGGCAGCAGCCACCAGTGCGTAAAAACCGTCTCCGGTTGCAATACCAAGCCCCGTGGCGAGGCCGCGTTGCCAACCAAGGGCGAGACTCCGCCGCATGCAGAGGAGTGCCATCGGTCCGACCGGTGCTGCCACGGCAAGCCCTACCCCCACCCCTTTCACGAACAAAACGATCGAATGCATCCCAGCCTCTCCTCCCGCGGCCGGAATTTGCGCGCGGACGGCACTTCCGCCAAGAGGAGCAAAGAGGCGTGTCGCGGCAATCCGATCCTGGCTCTGCCGTCTGGCCGGCGGCAAGGGTTTTGGCTTGGGGTTTCCTGGCCCGGACAAACGCTTTCGTTCAATTCCCGAACGCCGAGAGCCCCGTCTGCGCGCGACCGAGAATGAGCGCATGCACGTCGTGCGTGCCCTCGTAGGTATTGACGGTCTCGAGGTTCATCACGTGCCGGATCACGTGATATTCATCGACGATGCCGTTGGCGCCATGCATGTCACGGGCAAGGCGGGCGATCTCCAGCGCCTTGCCACAGGAATTGCGCTTGCAAAGGCTGATCATCTCCGGCGCGGCCTGGCCTTCCTCCATCAGCCGGCCGAGGCGCAGCACCGCCTGAAGGCCGAGCGCGATCTCCGTCTGCATGTCCGCGAGCTTTTTCTGGATGAGCTGAGTGGCCGCGAGCGGGCGGCCGAACATCTGCCGTTCGAGCGTGTATGAGCGTGCCGCGTGCCAGCAGAATTCCGCCGCCCCAAGAGCGCCCCAGGCGATGCCATAGCGCGCGTTGTTGAGGCAGGAGAACGGGCCCCGCAGGCCCTTAACGCCGGGGAGGAGATTTTCTTCCGGAACGAACACGTCCTGCATCATGACCATGCCGGTCGTGCTTGCGCGGAGCGAGAATTTGCCCTCGATTTTGGGCGCCGTCAGGCCAGGCGTGCCCTTTTCGATCAGGAAGCCGCGGATCTGCCCCTCATCGTCCTTGGCCCAGACGAGGAAAAGATCGGCGATTGGTGCGTTGCTGATCCAGGTTTTGGCGCCATTCAGCACATGGCCGCCTTCGACGCGGCGCGCGCGCGTGCGCATCGATGCGGGATCGGACCCCGCATCAGGCTCGGTGAGGCCGAAACAGCCGACCAGCGCTGCCGTCCTGAGGCGTGGCAGGAAACGTTCCTTCTGCGCTTCGGAACCGAAAGCGTAGATCGGGAACATGACGAGCGAGGATTGCACAGAAAAGACGCTGCGATAGCCGGAATCGACCCGCTCCAGCTCGCGTGCGATCAACCCATAAGTGACCGCGCCGACGCCGGCGCAGCCATAGCCTTCGAGAGTGGCACCGAGAAAGCCCATCTCGCCCATCTCGTCGAGGATGGCACGGTCGAAATGCTCGTGCCGATTTGCCTCGAGCACACGCGGAAAGAGCTTTCCCTGGCAATAGTCGTGGGCGGCGTCGCGGATTTGCCGCTCCTCTTCCGTCAATTGCGTGTCGAGCCGGAGCGGATCATCCCAGGCGAAGGGGGCAAAGCCATGCCGGAGCGTGGCGCGAGCAGGCGAAGGGGGGGCTTCCGGACTCATCCAGGATCCTGCCTCGTTCTATTCGTGGCCCCCGGAGGAGCCGGTTCCGCGCGCGACGATGCGCATGAAAGCCGGCACGTCGTCGCCGAAGCCGAAGACCGGCGCCGCCGGCCCAGGAGCCGGCGTCGGCCCCCCGCCGCGGCGGGTGGAAGCGCGTGCGGGCGCCGGGGCGGGTTTGGCCGCCAGCTTGGGTGCACGCGGACGGGAAGGCGTGGACAGGGTCTCCTTGCCGGCCCCCTGCGGAGCAGACCGCGAGGTCGCGTTGCGGGCTTTCTGCCCGCCACGCCGTCCTCGCCGTTTTCCTTCGTCGGCGGACCAGTCGACCGGGTCGAGCCCCTCAACCGCAAGGCGGGGAATCGGGTGGCCAATCAGCCGTTCGATCGCCTCGATCGCAAGCCGGTCCCCGCCCGTAGCGAGGCTGAAAGCGCGGCCTTCGCGCCCAGCCCGGCCGGTGCGGCCGATGCGGTGAACGTAATCCTCGGCATGGTGCGGAACGTCGAAGTTGAACACATGGGAGAGCCCGCCGATATCGAGGCCGCGCGCGGCGACATCGCTGCAGACCAGCAGCCGGATCTCTCCCGCGCGGAATTTCTCAAGGGTCGCGAAGCGCACGGATTGCGCCATGTCACCGTGCAACGCGCCGGCGCTGAAACGGTGACGCAGGAGCGACCGGAGCAGGATATCGACATCGCGCTTGCGGTTGCAGAAGATAAGCGCGTTCTGCACCTGCTCCTCGCGGATCAGCCGCCGTAGCGCTTCGCGCTTGTCATGCTCGGCGACGAGGGCCAGCCCCTCCGTGATGGTGGCGGCGACCGAGGCCGGCCGCGCCACCGTGATCTCTTTCGGATTGTCGAGGAACGCATCGGCGAGGCGGCGGATCTCCGGGGCGAGTGTCGCGCTGAAAAGCAACGTCTGCCGCCGGCGCGGCAGAAGCCCAACGATTCGCTCGACATCCGGAATGAAACCCATATCGAGCATGCGGTCCGCCTCGTCGATGACGAGGATATGGGTATCGGTGAGGAGAAGGCCTCCACGTTCGAAAAGATCGAGCAAGCGGCCAGGCGTCGCAATCAGCACATCGACACCGCGCGCCAGGACGTCCCGTTGATCGTTGAGACTCTCGCCCCCGATCAGCAGCGCATGAGTGAGCTTTTGGTACTTGCCGTACTGGACGAAATTCTCGGCAACCTGCAGGGCGAGCTCACGGGTCGGCTCGAGGATGAGGCTACGCGGCATGCGCGCCCGCCCGCGCGAGCCGCTCAGGATATCGATCATCGGCAGGGTAAAGCTGGCCGTCTTCCCTGTTCCGGTCTCGGCGCAGCCGAGCACGTCACGGCCCATCAGCACGATCGGAATCGCCTGGGCCTGGATTGGTGTCGGATGCCGATAGCCCTTCTCGGCAACCGCCCGCAGGATCGGCTCCGAGAGACCGAGGTCGGAGAAAAGCGGCATTGTCTCCGCGGACGCTTCGCTTGCGTGCGCGGCCGGCTCCGCCGTACTGACAATGGTTTCGGACAAGTGGTGAAGTTCCGTTCCCACAAGGGATGCGTCGGGCCAAGCGGCAAGCGCAGGAAGCGCGTGGGCTCGCTGCCCGAAGCCTGCGCCCGTATGTGATGAAAAAGGCCGGAAAGTCAAGCAGTCCTGCCCGTACAGGCGATGGCAAGGGCCGGCTCGAGCCACGGAAGATCGGGTCCACGGGCGGTCCATGCGCCTTCCGCTGCCGCGATATCGGCTGCGTCGCGCGCGAATTCGATCGCCTGGGGAAGAGGCGCCGGCAGATGAATCGCGGTGCACAAGGGATAGTCGCGCGCACGCCATTCCGGACGATGGGTGATGAAAAACGCAAGCGTGGGCACGCTCCAGGCGTCGGCAAGATGAACCATCGCTGTATCGGTGGAGACGATCAGCGCGGCGCCGGCCACCAACCCCGCCAGTTCAGCGAGCGAGGGAACGGCGGGGCAGTAAAGAATTCGTGGATGCGGCTCTGCAGGCCTCCCCTGTGTGACGACGGGAAGGGTCTGCACCGCCAGAAGTGAAGCGAGCAGGCGTGCATGCACGGGCGCGGGCATGGTGCGCATTGCCATCGCCGCGCGCGGGCAGACAAGCACATATTTCCTCGGCAGGCCCGCGGGCCGGCGTGGGCGGATTGTGGCGGCGAGCCAGGTATTGCGTTTTGCGCCGGCAGGAATGCCGGCCGGGTCAACCCCGAGGCGAGTGAGGAAATAATCGATCATCGAGGTCGCACGGAAGGCGGGGTCGAAGGCGAATTCGCGAATGTCGATCCGCATTTCGAAAGGAGGCGCCAAAGCGGCACGGTAGGGGAACCAGGTCACGTCCGCGAACGGCGAGGCAGTGGCGTAAAGCTCATGGATGAGCCGACGGCCGAAAAGCGGCTTGCGCACCAGGAGTGGCCGCCTTTCCGCAAACCTGCCAGCACCAAGGACAGCAGCAAGAGCGGTGAGCCCGATCACACTGTCGCCGAGCGTCATCCCGAAGCCGTTCAGGATGGCCAAGCGGCGCGGCCGATGCGGGAGCGCCATCAGCCAGCGGCGGCGAGGATACGCAGCGCCAGCCTGTGATGCGGGCGGTCGATCATCTGCCCATCCAGCGTCAGCACCCCGGCCCCGGGATTGGCGGCGAACAGCTCGGCCACGGCGCGCGCCCAGCGCAAACGATCGGGCGAAGGGGTGAAGGCGGCATGTGCCGGCGCGATCTGATCGGGATGAATCAGGTACTTGCCGCAAAAACCGTCTTCCGCCGCTGAAGCGGCCTCGGTGGCAAAGCCGACCGGATCGCGCGGATCGGGAAAGGGTGTGTCGATGGCGGGCACACCGGCCGCAGCCGCGGCGATCAGCATGAGCCCGCGAGCGATCCCGATCGGCTGGGGAAAGCCACCGCCCGCGAGACGCGGGCGAATCCCGAGATCGGCGGAGAGGTCCTCGGCACCGAAGGAGAGCGCGAGCAGCCGCGGCAGGCCGGGGCCAAAGCGCCCGAGGGAATGGACGGAGGCGGCGCTCTCGGTGACGAGAGCGATCACCCCGATGGTGCGCGGCGCGAGGCCGAAGGCGGCCTCGGCCGTGTCGAGTCGCTGATCGAGCCTGAGCAGCGCCTCCGGCCCATTGCATTTCGGCAACAGCACGGCGGCCGGCCGACCCGGTACCACAGCCGCAAGATCCTCGACATGCCACTTGGTTTCCTCGGGATTGACCCGCACGATCACACCTGGGCGCGAGAGTCCCGGCAGCAGCGCCACAACCGCGGCGCGAGCCCCTTCTTTGGCCACAGGCGCCACCGCATCCTCGAGATCGAGAATGACGGCATCAGCCTCGCTCGCCAGTGCCTTGTCGATCTTCCGCGGTGAATCGCCGGGCGCGAAAAGCAGGCTGCGCAACCGCATCATGCGGCACCGGAAGATGTCGGGTGCCGTCGCATCAGGGCCGCCCGTTCGCAGGAGGCGACGAGCATACCCGCCTGATTGAACGCCTGGTGCCGGAAAGTGATGATCCCGGCATCAGCGCGCGAGCGGCTCGGCCGGGCCGTGAGCACGGTGGTTTCGACGCGCAGCGTATCACCGGCGAAGACCGGGGCGGGAAAGCGCACCTCGGTCATGCCGAGATTGGCGATGGTCGTGCCCTGGGTGGTGTTGTGAACGCTCATCCCGATCATCAGCCCCAGGGTAAAAAGCGAATTGACGAGCGGGCGGCCAAACTCCGTCTGCTTCGCATATTCGGCGTCGAGATGCAGCTTCTGCACGTTCATGGTGAGCGCGCAGAAGAACACATTGTCAGCCTCGGTGATAGTGCGCGTCCATTCCGCATCGATGACCTTCCCCTCGACAAGATCCTCGAAGAAAAGGCCCGCCATCCTTCAAACCGTCTCGGCCGTCGGATTGCGCGGCGGCACCGGGCGGCGATCGGCGAGGATCATGTCCGCTGCTTTCTCGGCGATCATGATCGTGGGCGCGTTGGTATTGCCTGAGGTGATGGTGGGCATCACGGAAGCATCGGCGATGCGCAGGCCGCCCAGCCCGTGCACGCAAAGCCGCGCATCGACCACCGCCAGCGGATCATCGCCCATCCGGCAGGTCCCGACAGGATGGAAGATCGTGGTGCCGATATCGCCAGCCGCGCGCGCAAGATCCGCATCGCTCTCCGCAGCGGGCCCGGGGCGGAACTCCTCCGGCTCGAACCGCGCGAGCGCCGGCGCTGCGGCGATCCGCCGCGTGAGGCGCATCGCCGCGATGGCGACGCGACGATCCCCCTCCGTCGCGAGATAATTGGGCCGGATCGCCGGCGCCCGGCCTGACTCCGGTCCTTTCAGATGCACCGAGCCGCGACTCTCCGGGCGGAGATTGCAGACCGATGCCGTGAAGGCCGGAAAAGCATGCGGTGGAGCATCGAAGCGATCAAGGCTGAGTGGCTGGACGTGATATTCGAGATCGGGCGTTTCGCGCGAAGGATCGCTCCTGGTGAAGCAGCCGAGCTGGCTCGGCGCCATCGTCAGCGGGCCACGCCGGAAGAAAAAATATTCCAGTCCCATGCCGATCCGCCCGGGCAGGCTGTTCGCGCGCTCATTCAGTGTTCGCGTGTGATGCACTTTGTAAGCCATGCGAATTTGCAGATGGTCCTGCAGATTTTCACCCACGCCCGGAAGCTCGTGCCGCACCGCGACACCATGCTCCTTCAGCAGAGATCCCTGTCCGACACCGGAAAGCTCGAGTAGATGCGGCGAGCCGATCGCGCCGGCCGCGAGAATGACTTCGCCTGCCTCGGCCTCCTCGGCGATGCCTTTTCGCAGGAACGCGACCCCCTTTGCCTGCTTCCCTTCGAAAAGAACAGCCCGCGCCTCGGCGCCGGTGATCACCGTCAGGTTGGGCCGCCCGCGCGCAGGACGAAGAAAGGCCTTGGCCGTGTTGACGCGCACGCCACGCCGCTGATTGACCTGAAAATAGCCGCAGCCTTCATTGTTGCCGCGATTGAAATCCTCGGTCGGCGGGATGCCAATCTCCGCCGCAGCGGCGCGAAATGCGTCGAGAATCTCCCACGAAAGCCGCATTTCCTCGACCCGCCACTCCCCGCCCGCGCCATGCGCTTCATCGGCGCCGCGCACCTGATCCTCCGAGCGGCGGAAATAGGGGAGCACGTCATCCCACGACCAGCCGACATTCCCGAATTGCCGCCACTGATCATAGTCACGTGCCTGGCCGCGCATATAAATCATGCCATTGATGGACGAGCATCCGCCCAGGACCCGCCCGCGCGGATAAGAGAGCGCGCGGCCGTTCAGCCCTGCCTCGGCCTCGGTCCTGAAGCACCAGTCGGTGCGCGGATTGTTCTGGGTATAGAGATAACCGATCGGGATGTGAATCCAGATGTAGTTGTCGCGCCCGCCTGCTTCGAGCAGCAGCACGGACGCGCGCGGATCGGCGGACAGGCGATTGGCCAGCACGCAGCCGGCGCTGCCGGCCCCGACAATCACATAATCGAATCGCCCGATCGACATCCCTTCCTTCCATTCGGAAGACCGCAAGATGAGGATCCTGAGCTTCCGTTCCTCGAAAGCTTCTATCAGAACAGGCGGCCGCCGTCCGGGACCTTGAAGTCGGGACGGATGAGCACGACCGCGCCATCTTCGTCCGGCAGGCCGAGAGTGAGCACCTCCGAGACGAATGGGCCGATGCGGCGGGGTGGCAGGTTGACCACCGCGCAGACCTGCCGGCCGATCAGTCGGTCCGGCGGGTAATGTTCGGTGATCTGGGCCGAGGATTTCCGCCGGCCGAGGTCCGGCCCGAAGTCGATCACGAGCTTGAGGGCGGGTTTGCGCGCCTCCGGGAAGCGTGCGGCTTCGACGATGGTGCCGACGCGGATCTCGACGCGGCCGAAATCCTCGATCGTGGCGCTCATGACCGCCCTCCCCTGAAGGTCGCGGAACGGAACGGCATCATGCCAGAGTCGGCGGCGTTGCCAATCGTGCGGTCCCGTGCCAGCGTCCGCGGCGGACGCGGGAGAGAGAATATGCGCGATTTCCATTTGCCGGGCCGGAGTCCCGTGTTCGCGACGAACGGGATGGCTGCGACCTCGATGCCAGCCTCGACGCTCGCGGCTCTCGATGTTCTGCGGGCGGGGGGCAATGCGCTCGACGCAGCGGTGGCGGCGGTCGCGGTGCAGTGCGTGGTCGAGCCGCAATCGACCGGGATCGGCGGAGACTGCTTCTGTCTTTATGCCCCCGCCGGCAGCCGCAAGGTCGTTGCGCTGAACGGTTCCGGCCGCGCGCCCGCAGCCGCGAGCATCGACTGGTTCGAAAGAAATGGCCCGACGGAGCTCGAGAATACCTCCGCCCACAGCGTGACCGTTCCCGGCGCCGTCGCGGCGTGGGAGACATTGCTCAAGGCGCATGGTACCAAGGGATTCGACGAGCTACTGCAACCGGCGATCCGCTACGCCGAGCAGGGCTTCGCCGTGCATCCCCGCGTCGCGTTCGACTGGGCGCTTCTCGAAGAGAAGCTTCGCAAGAACGGGACCCAGACATTCCTTCCGCACGGCCGCGCGCCGATCGCCGGTGAGCGCTTCGTGCCGCCGAACCTGGCGACCACGCTCCGGGCAATCGCCAAAGAGGGCGCCCGCGCCTTCTATGAGGGACCGATCGCAGCCGACATGGTGGACACGCTCCGGTCACGCGGCGGGCTGCACACGGAGGCGGATTTCGCCGCCGGGCTCAAAGGGGCCGAGTTCGTGCAGCCGATCCGCACAAGCTGGCGTGGCTTCGAGGTGTGGCAGTGCCCGCCGAACGGGGCGGGGCTTCTGGTCCTGATGCTGCTCGGGATTCTGGGGGGGATTCCGAGCGCGCCCGACGGGCCGATGAGCGCGCTTCGCCTGCACCGGCATATCGAGGCGGCACGCCTCGTCTATCGAGACCGTGACGCCTTCCTTGCCGACCCCGCGCAGGTAGAGGTGCCGGTCGGGCACCTGACCAGCCCCAGCTATCTCGCCGAACTGCGGGCGCTGATCGATGATGAGCGGGCGATGGAAATGCTCCCCTCGGCCGGCGAAGCGGCGATGCCGGTGCATGCGGACACGGTCTATCTTTGCGTCGTCGATCGCGACGGCAACGTGGCGAGTTTCATCAACTCCCTCTTCCAGGGCTTCGGCAGCGGTATCCTGGCCGAAAAGTCAGGGATCATGATGCAGAATCGCGGCTTCGGATTCCGCCTCGAACGCGGCCACCCCAACTGCATCGCCCCCAACAAGCGGCCGATGCACACCATCATTCCGGGCATGCTCACCAAGGATGGCGAGGCGGTCATGCCATTCGGCGTGATGGGCGGGCATTTCCAGCCGATGGGGCAGTCGCTTTTCCTCACGAATTTCCTCGAATATGGGCTCGATATCCAGGAGTCCCTGGATGCCCCTCGCGTCTTTCCCTATCATGGCAAGCTTGAGATCGAACGTGGCCTGCCGGCTGCGACAGCCGAGCAGCTGGTGCGCCGCGGGCATCAGCTCACAGTGGTCGAACGGCCGCATGGCGGCGGCCAGGCAATCTGGATCGATCGCACGCGGGGCGTGCTCAGCGGAGCCTCCGATCCGCGCAAGGATGGAATGGCGCTCGGATATTGAGCTGTGAGCGAGCCCTGCGATTTGACCGCGTTCGAGGCGCGGGCGCTGATCGGCCGTAAGCAGCTTTCTGCCGGCGAACTTCTCGAAAGCTGCATCCGCAGGATTGAGCGGGTCAATCACGCGGTCAACGCGGTCGTCGCAACCGATTTCGTGCGCGCCCGCGAAGCCGCGACTTCGGTGGACCGGATGGTGAAAAGCGGCGAGCCGCTCGGCCCGATCGCCGGTCTGCCGGTTGGGATCAAGGATCTTGAGGACACCGAGGGGCTCGTCACCACCTATGGAAGCCCGATCTTCGCGAAGCATGTGCCGGCACAGGATGAGCGCCTGGTGCGGGCGATCCGCGCGGCCGGTGGGATTGTCGTCGCAAAGACCAACACGCCGGAGTTCGGGGCCGGCGCGAACACGCGCAATGCGGTATACGGCGCCACCGGCAATCCGTTCGCCCCGCAGAAATCCGCTGCCGGCTCTTCGGGTGGTTCGGCGGTCGCGCTCGCAACCGGGATGATTCCGCTTGCTTCCGGTTCGGACACGGGCGGCAGCCTGCGCAACCCGGCCGCCTTCTGCGGCATTGTCGGCTTTCGGCCGACCCCTGGGCTGGTCGCGAATGAAAGGCGCCAGCTCGGCTGGTCGCCGCTCGCCGTGACGGGGCCGATGGCCCGCACGGTGCCCGATCTCGCACTTCTGCTCTCCGTGATGGCGAGCGACGACGCGGCCGACCCGCTCGCAACGACGATCCATGGACGCACCGTCCACGAACCTCGGCATTTCTTTCCGCTTCCGTCCGTCGATCTCACGCAACTCAAGGTCGCGCTTACGCCGGATTTCGGCTTCGCGCCGACCGAGCGGCATATCGCCGAAATCTTCGCCGAAAAGACAGGCCATTTCCGTCATGTCTTTGCCCGCGCCGATGACGCGACACCCGATTGCACCGGCGCGGACGAGTCTTTCGCCGTGCTGCGGGCGGTCGGCTTTCTCGCCTCGCACCTTGCCAAGGTGCGTGAGCGGCGGCACGAGGTGGGTCCCAATGTGGTCGCCAATGTCGAGGAGGGTCTCGGCTATTCGGCCACCGATGTGGCAGAGGCAAGCGTTCTGCAGACGATGCTTTACCGGCGCTGGCAGGATTTCTTCCGCGAGTACGACGTGTTGCTCTCCCCTGCGATCACCATCAGTCCGCGCCCGTGGAGCGAGCTTTATCCCGCGGAGATCGACGGGAAGAAGACGAAGAACTATTTTCAGTGGCTGGCGCTCGCCTATGCGGTGACCCTGGCGGGCCATCCGGCAATCTCGCTCCCGGTCGGCCGCGATCGGGCTGGTATGCCGTTCGGGCTGCAGATTGTCGGGCCGCGCGGCGGTGATGCAAAGGTTCTCGCGGTCGCGGCCGCCCTTGAAGCCATGCTGGCGAGCAACCCGCTTACAGCCCGGCCCGTGCCCGACATCACGAGCCTGGCTGCCGCGCCGCCATTGGCTGAAAGCCCGGGGTTTCTCGGGTTCGATTGAAGTTCAGTCGGTGCGGCCGGCACCAAAGGCGTTGAAGGTAATCAGCGTGTAGGTGTCCTTAACGCCCGGAATGGCCTGAATGCGCTCGGTGACAAAGCGGCCGATATCCGCATCCGGACCGAGATAGAATTTCCCGAGCAGGTCGTACTGTCCAGAGGTCGAGTAGAGTTCCGAAAGTTCCTCGATCTCGTCCGCAGCGCGTTCGGCAACGCGATAGGCCCTTCCCATCTCGCACTTGATCTGAACGAAGATCGCGCGCATCGCGTTTCTCCCAAATCCACCGCAAGCATGCCACGCGCGTTGCACGCTGCCCAGGTGTGAGGCGGACCAAAGCGTGATTGCCGAAGGTGGGAAAACCGGAGGCGTGAATCACGCGGGAAAACAAATGGAAGGGAGCGGGATCCGTGAGCACAGGCGAACGCATCCCGCTCTAGGTGACGATCGCGCGCGAGCCGCCTATGCTCCGCAGGGAAGAGAGCCGCAAGGCGGAGGAGACCGTGGAGCTTGCAAAGGCGCGCAAGGCGCGCATGGTGCCCCGCCCGGGCGGCCGGATCCTTGCCGATGCTCTGGTGGCACAAGGCATCGACCATGTCTTCGAGGTGCCGGGCGAGAGCTATCTGGACGTGCTCGATGGCCTCTATGCCGTGCGTGACAAGCTGCAGCTCATCACCTGCCGCTTCGAGGCCGGAGCCGTCAACATGGCGGAGGCATTCGGCAAGCTTACGGGCCGGCCGGCGGCGGCGATGGTGACGCGCGGACCCGGGGCATGCCACGGCGCGATCGGCGTTCATATCGCAATGCAGGATTCCACGCCGCTCCTGCTTTTCATCGGTCAGATTCCGGCCGACCAGACCGACCGCGAGGCGTTCCAGGAGATCGACTATCGCCGCATGTTCGGGCCCATCGCGAAATGGGTCACCCAGATCGACCATGCGGCGCGGATTCCGGAAATCGTCGCGCATGCGGTGGACATTGCGGTTTCCGGACGGCCGGGGCCGGTGGTGATCGCACTGCCCGAAGACATGCAGCGCCAGACCGTCGAAGTGCAGGATATCGGCCCGGTCCCGATCGCCCTGCCGCAGCCCGGCCCGAATGCGCTCGCTCAGCTCTCGGCGCTGCTTGCGCGGGCCCAGAAGCCGCTCGCGCTGCTCGGCGGCTCGCGCTGGAGTGAAGCAGGGCGCGCTGCGCTGCGCAGCTTTCTCACGCGCCACGAATTGCCGGTGACGGTCGGGTTCCGCCGTCAGGCACTTTATGACGGCACGCTTGATAATTTCGTGGGCGATCTTGGCGTCGGCGCCGATCCGGCGCTGATCGCCAAGGCCAAGGAAGCGGACCTCGTGCTGGCGATCGGTACGCGACTCGGCGAAGCCACCACCCAAGCCTATACGCTCTTCGAGCCGGCGGGTGGCGTGCCTATCGTGCATGTCTATCCGGATGGCGGTGAGATCGGCCGCGTATTCCGCCCCACGCTCGGAATCGTTTCTGACTTGAGCAGCTTTGCCGAAGCTGCGGCGATGCTCCATCCCCCACGCATCGGGTGGCGCACATGGACAGAAGAGCTCCGCGCATTGCGGGAGGCTGGCCGCGTTGTTCCAGACTATCCGGGACCGCTCAATCTCGGCACGGTTATGCGCGAACTCGAAACGCTGCTCACTTCGGATGCGATCGTCACCACGGACGCCGGCAATTTCGCGACCTGGGCACCGCGCTTCATAAATTTTTCGGACCGCCAGAGCTATATCGGCCCGTGCAACGGCGCGATGGGCTATGCGGTTCCTGCCGCGGTGGGCGCGAAGATCGCTTTTCCCGAGCGCATGGTGGTGGCCACGGTGGGCGATGGCGGCTTCCTGATGACCGGCCAGGAAATTGCGACCGCCTTCCACCATGGCGTGGCGCCGATCGTGCTCGTCTTCAACAACCAGATGTACGGCACGATCCGTATGCACCAGGAACGGCATTTCCCTTGCCGGGTCTCGGGAACGGGACTCACAAACCCCGATTTCGCGCGCTTTATCGAGGCGTTCGGCGGCCATGGCGAAGTGGTGACGGAAACAGCGGGCTTCGCGCCCGCCTTCCGCCGCGCCGTCGAGAGCGGCCGGCCCGCCGTGATCGAGCTTGTCACCAACCCCGAGCAGATCACCACGCGCGCGACGATCGCGGATTTGCGTGCCGCCAGCAAGGCGCCGAAAGCCGCCGCGAAGCCCCGCCGCCAGCCCGTGCAGAAGCGCGGCTCGGGCAATCCGCGCCGCGGCACCGCTTCGGCGCTTGCCTCTCCGCTGGCCGGCCCCATCTCTGCGCCGCGAGAATGAAACGGAGACGCCGATGGCCGAAGCCGAAGATCCGAAGGTCACGCTGCTGGGCCGGATCAAGGACAAGCTGATCGAGCGCAAGCAGGAATGGGCGCGCGAGGGACGTCTTCTCACCGGGACTTGGGCGAACCCCGAGCAGCGCCTGCCGCCCGGCCAGCGCCTGGTCAGGGATTGGCCGGTGCTTGATCTCGGCGTCCAGCCGAGCGTGCCGCTTTCCCATTTCCGCCTGGATCTCGACGGCGCAGTGGAGAACAGGGCGCATCTTTCGTGGGAGACGTTCCTCGCCCTGCCGCAGGTCGAGAGCGTTTCTGACATGCATTGCGTGACGCAATGGTCACGCTACGACAATCACTGGAAGGGCGTGGCCGCGCACACGCTCGTCGAGCTCGTGACCCCGACGGCGGAGGCGCGGCACGTCGTCTTCCATTCCCATGACGGCTACACGACCAATGTGCGGCTGGACCAGTTCGACCAGCCGGACGTCTTCCTCGTGCACCAATGGGAAAGCAAGCCCATCCCGCGCCAGCACGGCGGCCCGCTCCGGATCCTGATCCCTCGTCTCTATCTCTGGAAGTCCGCGAAATGGATCCGGCGGATCGAGTTCACCGTCGGCGATCGTCCTGGCTTCTGGGAAGTGCGCGGCTACAACAACAACGCCGATCCGTGGCTTGAGGAACGCTACGGGTAATCGCAGGACGATATTCTCTGGCCTAGCTCAGCCTGCCTGAACCTCAGCGAGCGCGGCGGGCTTCGGGCCACCGGCCATCCAGTCGAGCAGTTGGACGGGATGGACGATGGGCAGGCGGCCGGCAGCGAGCTGGGTGATGCAGCCGATATTGCCCGCCGCGATCACCGCCGCGCCCGTCTCCTCGAGATTCGCGAGCTTCCGTGCACGGAGTCTTTGAGCGATCTCGGGTTGAAGCAGGTTGTAAGTGCCGGCCGAGCCGCAGCAGAGATGCGCCTCGCGCGGCTCGACGAGCGTGAAGCCGGCGCGCGTGAGCAGTGATTTGGGCTCGGTGGTGATACGCTGGCCATGCTGGAGACTGCAGGCGGCGTGATAGGCAAGCCGGATGCCGGAAGCGGGCCGGCTCGGCTCATAGCCGAAACGGTGCAGGAACTCGCTGATATCCATCGCGAGCCCCGCGATCTTCTCCGCCGCCTCTCGCTCGGGGGAAGTGCGCAGCAGGAACCCGTAATCCTTGAGCATCGTCCCGCAGCCGGAGGCGGTGACGATGATCGCATCGAGCTCCCCGCCCGCAATCTCGGCCTGCCAGGCACGAATATTGGCACGCGCCGCTTTCAGCGCCTCATCGTGCTTTCCCATGTGATGGACGAGCGCACCGCAGCAGCCCGCACCCTTCGCCACCACGACCTCAACGCCAAGCCGTGTCAGCAACCGGATTGTCGCGGCATTGATCTCCGGGTCGAGCACCTGCTGCGCGCAGCCAGCGAGCAGCGCGACACGGGCGCGCCGCGTTCCCTGTGCCCCATGGGTGCGCGGAGCGTCGGTGGGGCTGGGTGATGGCAGGCGGGAAGGAACAAGCTCAAGCATGGCCCTAAGCCGCGCGCCGAGGATTGAGCGCGCGGGAAGCAGGGCTCGGAATGGCCGCGCCAGCTGCGCCACGCGCAGGTATTGGCGAAAGAGCCGTGGCCGCGGCACGATCATGGCGAGGAGGGCGCGCACTGCCCTCTCCGCGGCAGGGCGGCGATGGTTGCGCTCGATATAAGCGCGGGCGTGATCGACGAGATGCATGTAATGCACGCCCGAAGGGCATGTCGTCATGCAGGCGAGGCAGGAGAGGCATCGATCGACATGCCGAACGACGTCCGGGCTCGCCGGCCCGCCCTTCTCCAGCATCTCCTGCATCAGATAAATGCGCCCACGCGGGCTATCGAGCTCGTCCCCGAGAAGAACGAAGGTCGGACAGGTCGCGGTGCAGAAGCCGCAATGAACGCAGCGGCGCAGCACCTCGTTGGAGGCGGCGATATCGGGGTCGGCAAGTTGGGTAGCCGTGAACCGTGTCTGCATGGCTGACTACGAATTGAGAATGGACCGCGGAACCTCGCGGCGCAGCAACGCCCGCAGACGCTCCGGCGTGAGGCTACGGATCATGCCCGGAGACGAACCGCCGAGATACATCAGCACCATCGCGCGAAGCTCATGGTCCGCAAGCCTTGCGAGCCCCCCGGGCACGAGGCGGCGCATCTCTGCAGGCGTCAGCCCGGTGATGCTCTCGGGCAGAAGGATGCGCACCGTTTCCGGGGACAGACTCTGCTTCGCCGCATCCGGAACGAGCGCGAGCAACGCGACTCCGCTCACGAAAAGAAAGGTCGCAATGCCGAGAAACCCATCGGTGACGACTGGTCTCTGCGGATAAGGATTAACGGCGAACGCATAGACCAGGAGCACACAGAACGTAAGAAGGGAGATCGCGATCAGCACGCGGGCGAGGGGCGTATTGTCGCTCCGCACGCGGTACAGCGCGATTGTTTCGCAGCCGAACCCGGCGATCAGCGCAAGAAGGATCGGCCAGGAAAGGAGCGTCATCAGCAGTGTTCAAACCCCGGCATACATGCGGCCGGGATTGAGAATTCCGTGCGGGTCGAAGGCGGATTTCACCCGGCGGGTGAGGCGCGCAAGCACCGGAGACGGTGGCGGCAGGACATCGAGACCCGCGCGCAGCGCCTCGGGGGCGCGGAGCAATATCCAAGTGCCGCCTGCCGCCGTGACCGCCGCGCTGATGGCCTGGTGGCTGTGGGCTTCGGCGGGGGCTGCGATCCACACCAACCCGCCGCCCCAATCCAGGAACCAGCGCGCGTCCGCCGCGGCGAGGGCGTGCACGAGCCCCGGGGCCGCGGAAGGACGGACAGAGACGCGCCAAACGGCCTCTTCCTCGCCGGCAGCCAGTGGCACTGCATCCCGGATTGCCCGCCAGATGGCGCGGCTGACTTCATCCTCCACCAGCCGGGACTGGCCAAAGCGATCGAGCCCGGCGGCAAGGCGCCCGGCGCGATAAGCGACGCTCGAGGCGAAGTTCTCGATCCGCGCGAGAGCCACGCCCTCGCCCACAGCGCCCAGTTCCGGCACCCGCGCAGCTGCCGCCGCGGGCAGATAGGCCGCGCCTGAAACCCCGAAGGGCGAGCCGAGCGAGGCGGCAAGCGCCGCCACCCCCTGCGCGGGATCGAGATTGGGGATGGCAAGCGTGGCCGTGCTCTCTGGGGCCGGCAAAACCTTGAGCGTGATTTCGGTCATCACGGCAAGCGTGCCGAAGCTGCCGGCCAGCAGCTTGCAGAGATCGAGCCCGGTGACGTTCTTGAGCACACGGCCGCCCGAATGGATGATCGTTCCTTCGCCATTCACCGCGCGCACGCCGAGCACATGATCGCGCATTGCCCCGCCGGCGATGCGGCGCGGGCCGGAGAGATTGGCCGCAACCATGCCGCCGAGCGTGGCGGGTGCGACGGTGCCGAGGAGCCGGCCAAGATCGGGCGGCTCGGCGACCAAGTGCTGGCCATGCTCGGCCAATGCCGCCTCGATCACCGGCACTGGGGTTCCGGCACGGGCGGAGATCACGAGTTCTGCGGGCGAATGGAGCGTAATCCCCGAAAGATTGCGCCCCGAAAGCCCGCGCGCCGCCTGCACAGGGCGCAACATCGACCGCTTGCCGTCATTGCCGGAGATGCTCAGCGGTTCGCGCGCGGCAATCGCGGCCAGGATAGCCGCAACGACTCCTGCATCATCCTCGGGCGCCTCGGCCTCGCTCATGCCGCCTTGAGGATTGGTGGGGGAGCGAGCGGGAAAACCTTGCTGGGGTTGAGCAGCCAGTCCGGATCGAAGGCCGATTTGACGCGCCGCTGCTGATCGAGATCGGAAGCAGAGAACTGGACCGGCATCAGGTCCCGCTTCTCGATCCCGACCCCGTGCTCGCCGGTGAGGCAGCCGCCCACGGCGACGCAGAGCTTGAGGATCTCGGCGCCGAATTCCTCCGCCTTGGCCAGGCTGCGCGCATCGTTGGCATCGAACATGATGAGGGGATGCAGATTGCCGTCCCCGGCATGGAAGATATTGGCGACCGCGAGCCCGTACTCCCGGCTCATCTCCCCGATCCGCCCGAGCACGGCGGGCAGTTGGGATGTCGGGATGACCCCATCCATGCAGAGGTAATCGGGGCTGATGCGCCCGATCGCGCCGAACGCCCCCTTGCGGCCTTTCCAGATCGCCGCCGATTCCTCGGCGCTGGTCGCGACCTTCAGGCTGAGCGGATCGAAGCGGCGAATGATCGCCTCGAGCCGGCCCAGCAGCTCATCCTGCTCGGCCTCGCTCCCCTCGACCTCGACGATCAGCATCGCCTCGGCATCGAGCGGGTAGCCCGCATGGGCAAAAGCCTCGCAGGCATGAATGGCTGGCTTGTCCATGAATTCGAGGGCGACCGGAATGACACCCGAACCGATGATCGCAGCGACCGCCGCGCCCGCTACCTCGTTCGAGGCGAAGGCGGCGAGCATCGCACGGGCACCCTCCGCGGCGCGGAGGATACGCACCGTCACCTCGGTGACGATGGCGAGCTGGCCCTCGCTGCCGATGAGGATGCCGAGCCAATCGTAACCCGCCGCATCGAGATGCGCCCCGCCCAGCGTGACGATCTCACCCTCGATCGTCACGATTTTCAGGCCGAGCACATTGTTTGCGGTGACACCGTATTTCAGGCAATGCGCGCCACCAGAGTTCATCGCGATATTGCCGCCGATCATGCAGGCGAGCTGGCTCGAAGGATCAGGCGCGTAAAAGAACCCTTCCTGCGCAACAGCGCCGGTGATCGCAAGATTGGTGACGCCCGCCTGCACCGTCGCGACCCGATCGGCATAGTCGATGGAAAGGATGCGGTTCATCCGCATCAGTCCGACGACGACGGCATCGGCGAGCGGCAGCGCCCCGCCCGAAAGGCTCGTCCCGGCGCCTCGCGGCACCACCCGAACGCCATTCGCATGACAGAAGCGGAGGATCGCGGCGACCTGCTCGGTCGTCTCCGGCAGCGCCACAGCCAGTGGCGGCTGCCGGTAAGAGGGCATACCGTCAGTCTCATAGGCCCGCAGCCGGACCGGCTCGGCGATCACAGCGCTCTCGCCTGCGACCTCCTTGAGGCCGGCGACGATTTCCTCGCGCCGGGCGAGAATGTCTTCTTTCGGTTCGGGCTGGATGGTCACGCACGACCTCCGCTGACTCGGACCCCTCAGGAACTCCCTAAAGAAGGATGGGCTGCCCGGCCCAGCGCGGCAAGCGCCCGGCTCAGCCCTGGCGGGCCTTCATGCGCGGGTTCTTCTTATTGATGACATAGACCCGCCCATGCCGCCGCACGAGCCGGCAGTTCTTGTCGCGAGTCTTGGCCGAGCGGAGGCTGTTGCGGATCTTCATGGCAAGATCATCCCATTGCCGCTCACCCGGTGTTTCCCGGGTGTGGACGCGCGGACCTAAGCGGAGGGCCAGGCCCTGTCAAGTCATCAGCGCCGGGTCCGTTGACACGGACGGCAGTCGGGCTGCATGTCGGCCCCTCATCGAACTTGGAGGACGGGGCGGGGGGTGGCCGGAAGACCGAGCGGAAGTGCGGCGGGCTTCCTTGCGATGGCGTTCGTCATTGTCGGCCTCGCCGGTATTTTCGGCACCTATGCCGCTCCGGTGCCTCTGGCACGCGCGCTCGTCCGCGAGGCGGCGCTGGATCAGGTCCTCCTTGCCGCATCGGCCCCGGACGAAGCGTCCCGGCTTGCTGCGCTGCGGCCCGTGCTCGGCGATAGCGCGGATGCTGTGTTGAGCGGAGCCGGCACGCTTCCAGAGCGGGTGGCCCGCGAACGGGCGCGGATCAGGGCGCGGTTCGAGCGGGAGGCGGCGAGCCTTTCCGACCGGCTTCGGCTGCTGATCAGTGTCGCGACCCTCGCTGCCGGCATTTTCGGCCTCGCCATGCTGGGCGTCGGCCGGCCGCCGAGTGGGTGAGACGTCAGAGCGCTTCGCCGTTTAAACTTGGTCTCGCGCCGGCTCGGCTATGGAGCGCGGAAGGGGTTTGCGCCATTCCTCGAAGCGCTGCATGGCGACAAAGAATGAAGGAACGAAGAGGACGGCGAGGCAGGTTGAGGCGATCATGCCGCTCGCCACGGTGATGCCGATCGATTTGCGGGAATTGGCGCCCGCGCCGGTCGCGAGCACCAGCGGCAGCACACCGAGGATGAAGGCGATCGAGGTCATCAGGATCGGGCGGAAGCGGGTATGCGCCGCCTCGATCGCCGCCTCCAGGATCGGCTTGCCGTGGATGATGCGCTGTTCCCGCGCGACCTCGACGATGAGGATCGCGTTCTTGGCGGAAAGCGCGATCAGGAGAATGAGCCCGATCTGGACATAGAGGTTGCTCGAAACGCCAAGCGGGGTGAGCGCGATCACCGGCCCGAGCAGCGAGAGCGGCACGGCCAGAATCACGGAGATCGGCGCAATCCAGCTTTCGTACTGTCCGGCGAGGACAAGATATACGAGAAGGAGCCCGAGCCCGAAGACATAGTAGATCTGATTGCCGACAATTTTCTCCTGGTAGGACATGGCGGTCCAGTCGTAGCCGGTCCCGGGCGGCAGCACGTGGGCGGCAAGATCCTGCATCACATCGAGCGACTGGCCGGAGCTGTACCCTTGGGCGGAGCTCCCGACGATGGTTGCCGCTGGATAGAGATCATAGAGGGTGATCAGACTCGGCCCGACCGCCGGCGCATTGCTCAGCACGGCGCCGAGCGGGACCATCTGGCCGTCTTCGTTCTTGACGTTGAGCTGCTCGATGTCGTTCGGGGTCGCCCGGAACCGGCCGTCCGCCTGGGTATAGACCTGGAACACCCGGCCAAACTTGATGAACTGCCCGACATAGCTCGAACCGAGATAGGCGCTGAGGGTCGAGAAGACCTGACCGATCGAAACGTGCAGACGCTCCGCCTTGACGCGATCGACATCGACTTTGATGGCCGGCGCGTCGGCACGGAAGGACGTGTTCAGTCCTTGCAGGCTGCTTTGCGCCGCACCGTCGGCGATGATCGTGCGGGTGAGAGTCTGAAGCTTGTCGAAATCGTCGCTGCCGTCGCGCAACTCCACCATCATCGTGAAGCCGCCCGCATTGCCGATTCCCTGGATCGCCGGCGGGACGATCACGAAGCCCACGCCGTTCGGCAATGTCTTCAGCGCATCCGTCAGATGATAATAGATCGCGCGCAGATTCTCGGAGGGGCCGCGCTGGCTCCAGTCCTTGAAGATCACATAAGCGACGCCGCCATTCGCGAGCGTGGCACTGTTGTCGAGCACGGAGATGCCGCCCACCGTGATCACGTGCGCGACCCCCGGCGTGGCGGCGGCGAACTTCTCCACGCCGGCCAGGGCCTGGTTGGTCCGCTCGAGTGAGGCGCCGTTCGGAAGCTGCACCGCGACCATCACGTATCCCTGATCTTCGATCGGCAGAAAGCCGGTCGGGATCCGGCCGAGCCCGACGAATCCGATCGCCATCAGGATGAATGCGATCGGCAGCATGATGGCAATATGGTGCGTCATCGCGCCGATCAGCCGCAGATAGGGCCGCTCCATCGCGCCATAGACGACATTGAAGCCGCGGAAGAAGAAGTTGCGCTTCTCGGGCGGCACCGCGGGCCGGAGCCAGAGGGCGCACTGCGTCGGCTTGAGCGTCGCGGCGTTGATGGCGCTGATGAGGGCCGTCGCCGCGATCACCAACGCGAACTGGGCGTACATCTGACCGGTGAGACCGGGCAGGAAGGCAGCCGGCACGAACACCGACATCAGGACGAGCGTGATGCCAATGATCGGCCCGAAAAGCTCCTTCATTGCCTGGATCGCCGCCTGCACGGGCGTCAAGCCACGCTCGATATGATGCGCGGCCCCCTCGACGACGACGATCGCGTCATCGACGACGATCCCGATCGCGAGCACGATCGCGAACAAGGTGGAAAGATTGATGGTGAAGCCAAGCGCCGCCATGGCGGCGAAGGCGCCGATGATCGTCACCGGAACGGTGGTCGCCGGCACCAGGCTCGCCCGCCAGTCCTGGAGGAAGACGACGATCACCACCAGCACCAGAATTCCGGCCTCGATCAGGGTCTTGTAAACCTCGTCGATCGAGGCCGAGACGAAGAGCGTGGTGTCGAACGGGATGTTCCACTCGAGCCCCTGCGGGAAGGTGGGCGCGAGCGCCTTCATCTCCTGCTTGACTTCGTGGGCGACGGTGAGCGCATTCGCCCCCGGCGTGAGATAGATGGCGATGCCCGTGGATGGGTGGCCGTCGAGCGTGAAGGTCTGGCTATAGGTCTGGGCGCCCAGCTCGACGTGGCCGATATCCCTGATGCGGACGATCTGGCCGCCGGTGCCCTGGCCCGACTTGACGATGATATCTGCGAATTGCGAGGGATCCGCGAGGCGGCCCTGGACATTCACCGTGTACTGGAAATTCTGGCCGGAAGGTGCCGGCGGCGCCCCGATCTGGCCGGCTGTGACCTCGGTATTTTGGTTCTGCAGCGCCCGCATCACGTCGTTCGGGGTGAGCTGGTACGCCTTGAGCTTGTTCGGGTCGAGCCAGACACGCATGGCATACTGGCCGGCACCGAAGACATTGACGTTGCCGACGCCGGGCAGGCGGGCAAGTTCATTGATGATGTTGATGGTGGCGTAGTTGCTGAGAAAGAGGCTGCTGTACTGGCCCTTGTTGCCAACCAGCGTGATAATCTGAAGAATCGCGGTCGAACGCTTCTGCACCGTCACGCCCTGGGCCTGCACCGCCGTGGGCAGGGAGGCGAGCACGCTCGACACCTCGTTCTGGACCAGAACCTGAGCAAAATCGAGATTGGTGCCGATCTGAAAAGTGACGGTGAGGTTATAGGTTCCGTCCGCAGCGCTGGTCGATTGCATGTAGATCATGCCCTCGACACCGTTCACCGCCTGCTCGATGGGCAGGGCGACATTCTGCATGACAGTGAGCGCGCTCGCGCCTGGATACCGTGTCGTGACCTGCACGGTTGGCGGGACGACGTTCGGGTACTGGGCGACGGGCAGGCCGAAAAGGGCGACGCCGCCGAGCAGCACGAAAAGAATCGCCAGCACATTGGCGAGCACTGGGCGGGCGATGAAGAACTGCGAGATCATCGGGGGCCGCCCTGCTTACGGGCTTGGATCGACAGTGTTGGTGATCGTCGTCATCTTGGGTGCGACGACCTGTCCCGGAATCGCTCGTTCATTGCCGCTGATGACGACCTTGTCCGTCGGTTCGAGCCCGCTCGTGACGATGCGGAGCGGGCCCTGTTGCTGTCCCAGCGCCACGCGGCGCTGCTCGACCCGATTGTCCGCGCCGATCACGAGCACATAGGTACCCTGCTGGTCGGTCGCCCAGGCGGTGTCCGGGATCAGGAGGGCATTGTCGAGCTTGCCCTCGGGGACCCGGACCTGAACGAAATAGCCTGGCAGAAGCGCGCGATCCTTGTTCTGGAAGATCCCTCTGGCAAGCAGCGTGCCGGTCGAAGGATCGACATCCGGCGAAACATAGTTGAGCACGCCTTGGTGCGGATAGCCGGTCTCATTGGCCAGTTGGACATCGACCGGGATTGCGCCGAGCTCCGCCAGGGTGAGGTGCTTATCCCGCAATTGCGCGCGGATGCGGAGGACGTCCTGCTCGGCGACGTTGAAGGTAACATAGATGGGCGCGATGGAGACGATGGTGGCGAGCTTGGTCGGGCCGGACTGGCCAACGAGTTCGCCGACCGATTGGAGGTGCCGCGTCACCACCCCATCGAACGGAGCGTTGACCCGCGTGTAGCTCAGATTGATGGCGGAGAGGGCGAGGTTGGCCTCGTCGTTCTGCACGGTCGCCTGATCGGCGTCGCGTTTCGCGGTGGCCTGATCGAGCGCGGATTGGGAAGCAAAGTTCTGGGAGGCGAGCTGGGACTGGCGGACATATTCCGCCTGGGCCTGAACGAGGTCGGCCTGGGCACCCGCGAGTTGCGCCTGCGCCTGCTGCAGCTTGGCCTGATAGGGTGGTTGCTCGATGACGAAGAGATTGGTGCCTTTCTTCACAAAGGCACCGTCCTGATAGTTGATTGCGGTCAGAAACCCGGAGACCCGCGCAACGAGATTGACCTCATCGGTCGCCACCGTGTTTCCGGTGATATAGAGATAGAGTGTAACGTCCTTCTTGAGCGGCGTGGCGACACCCACCTCGGGGGGCGGCGTGGCGACATAATGGTTCTCCTGCTTGCAGCCGGCAAGCATGAGGGCTGTGCTCATCACCGGAACAAGAAGGCCAGCCCACCGCACGCCGCGCATCACCCGCTCCCGCGACACTTCTTTCCCCTCTGCGCGCGCCGGAAAGTTCCAGCACCGCACCATATGCCGCCCGCACGGGCTTTCCTTCATCACCCGCCGCCACCCAACGCAATGAGTGTTACCGATACGCGCGCCGAGGCTCTCAGTGCTTGACTATTCCGGGGATGCCTGGTGCCGCAAGCCAAAGGATCGCGAGCGGAGCATGGTTAGACCCTATTCTTGCCCAATTGTGCCCCATCTCTCGCCTTTTTTGCTTCGCAGCATACTTCGAAGCTGGATGCCTCCCCAGCTCAGGCATGCGGCCTCGCCCCCAGCAAGGCGCGCATGTCATGCCTCTGGCCCGCGTCGGGCCGCCCCCGACCCGGCGCGGGCCTCTCTTATCAGCCACCCCTTCCAGGCTTAGGACAGGGCGAAATAATTCGCCTCACCCCGGAATCCAAACCGTTGCGCCATAATCACAATTTCAGACTACGGCCGCTTCCGTTTTCGCGCAACTGGTTCCGCCTTACGAGACGAACGTGCCTGACATCCCGGAAAGGCGGATTGCTGCTGGTGAGGATCGAACTCGAGGCGACGGGCGAATAAGTCCAATAATCTCAACGAATTGTCATCCCTCCGATAGAGCCATTCGACCAAGCGTTGACCCTTTTCCAGACGGGGGCCAACAAATGAGCACCGAGACTGCGGTTGTCCAATGGTCTTGGGCGGCATCTGGGGTCGCCGCTGGTTATGCCGCATGGGCGGCTGGTCGAAGGTGCGTCGCCAGATGACGGGGGCGCAGCAAGCCGCTGAGCAAGAGAAGGCCAAGCTGCGAGAGTGCATTGAGTGGTTGCGAAGGGACCCGCGAGAGGCCCGGCAGGAGGCTCAAGGGTGGCGGCGCAGGAGCACTCGCAGGAGGCTTTATCGAGACGCCCCTCGGATATCACCCCGGGTCAACATCCTTCGTCACCTGGTTATGAAGTCCCTGCGCCCCGACCCAGGACCGCCGGAGCAATGCGGGGTCCGAACGACACTCTGTCAAGAGCTGTATCCAGCTAACGAGTGGCTAGAGAAGGACGGCGCACAAGCCGGGTGACCGAGGTTTCGCCGGATAGGGCCGAAACCACCGCTGCGGACAGCCGAAGGGGGCCTGAAAGGGACTGGCATGGGTATTCCCTGGTTCAGTGTGAACTTCCTTTGTTTGCACCAACTTGTCGTAGCCATGCGTTTTATAAAAACGCCTATGCAGAATCGGTATGGGTATACAGATGAGGCCAACTCCGGGGACGGTGATTGATTTCAGGTCGCCCTTGCAAAAATTCCGAAACAATTCTCGATTTCCAAAGTATTGATAAAATAAACCAGGAGGAAGCAGACTTTTCTAGCAGCAGACACCGAACTCTACGTGACGTATTGCGGCAAACCCAGCCTATTCCGACATACTTTTGAAACACGCGAGAGACATGGTCGTGAGTTTACTGAATTAACCCTGAACGAAGGAATTTTGCCTGTGAAAAAATTTGTCCGGCTGCTTGCTGGAGTCCTAATCGCCACATCGCTTGCAGGATGCGCCGCGGAAAGTGGGTATTCGAGCGCCGGCCCATATACTTTGTATGATCATGCCCAGCGTTTGGTTGATGGCACCGGTGGAGGAGGTTAATCACTTACGGCGGCAGGCAGTTTCTTTCATAAATTCGGGTTGCGGGGCGGGACAATGCGCGCGTACGCCAAGATCCGCGCTCTCAGGATAACAAAATATCGGCTTACCGGCTTCGCTTTCCGTCTTGTAAAATGGCGGGTCAGATCCGACTTTCCGCCTGTTTCGAAGAGTCCGCGCAGTGACGGGCGAAACCTCTGTAATCATCTTGGTAGTTAACACTTTCTCAAATATACCCATTTTGGAATCTCTCCCGCAATTTTTAGACCTATGCCCGCATCTCCGATTTTCCCGCCTGCCACGCCGCCACCGCGGCAGGCCGGTTCGCCGCACCAAGGGCGCCTTTCAAAACGTACGGCGCACCCCGTCTGCAAGCGGTTTCTGCAATCCAATCTGAGCAGTCTCCATCAACGCATCCGACCTGTGGGTAAATGCCCTGGCCAAGATGGAGATCCGCGCGCTCCGGTCCTCATAACCCCTGCGGCGTCGAGCGCCACTTTTGAAACCAGGTTTCCAGAGGACCGATCGACTGTCAGGCCATCTCGCTTCCACCACCAGCAGACATCAACGACCGGGCTGACCTTCCTCCTCCCGGCCTGGCCGATCTTGGTTACGCCGCCGCGTGGAACTCCCTGCCTCGCCGCAGGATGACCCATGCAATCCGTGCAAGCTTACTGGCTGAGGCAACCACGGCGACATTTCTGTGGACGCGGGTCAATAGAGCCCGCAACCCCCCGTGAAGAGGCGTGGCGCTGGTCGCCAACGCGCGTAGAGCGGAGCGGGCGCCATGGATGAGCAACATGCGGAGATACTTGTTGCCGCATTTTGTGATACCCGGCAGACGCGGCTTGGCAACGGTCGTGACTTGGCGTGGAACGAGGCCAAGCCAGGCCGCAAAGTCATGTCCAAGGGCGAACGTCTGGCCGTTACCGATAGCAGCGACTGACGCCGTCGCATTCAGCACCCGATACCAGGGACAGTCGCCAGCCCCCGTGCATTTACGTTGCTACGGGCATACGCGACGAACTCGTTATCCAACGCGGCGATTCGATCATCCAGTTCGACCCACTCTCCCCGTATGTCGTCAATCAAATGACGCATCCTCAGGCTGACCGAGGTGTCGCTTTTCGGGTCTGGCATCGCTGCGAAAAAGGGGAAGCTGCGACGGGCCCGAACCAGACCGGCCGCGGGAAGCCCGGGACCAGGCGCCACCTCATCACCGGTCGCCAAGGCATCCCACTCGCGTTCCTGCTGACGGCGGCCAATGTCCTCCACAGCGTGCCCTTGGAACCTCTGCTTGATGCCGTTGACCATCGGCGTTCTCGCCGTGCACGCCGCCGGCGCCAGATCACGCCGCGTATCGCCCGGCGTAGCATCGAGGCAAGTCAGACACACGGCCATCATCGCTGGGTGATCGAGCACACCTTCGCTTGGATCTCCTGCTTCCGTCGCCTCACCACCCGCTACGATCGGCGGCTCGACGTTCATCACGCCTTCACCACCCTCGCCTGTTCGCTCATCCGCTTCAACGCTCTTCAGGACAGGTTTCGAACGGCGCTCTTAGACTGAGACCCGCCCCGGACGGAATTCGGAACAGCGGTAATCAATCCGCGCATCAGAGCAGGCCAACCGACGTCCAGCGGCTCCGCCTCCAGCCTTGCACGGCTTCACCACCTTTTTGGCCAGTCAGAGCCCACGAGGATCAGAATAACCGCAACCTCAACTCTTGAACGCAGACATCAGGTCGGCAATGCGCTAGTGGCGCAGGAGGGCCCGGCAAGACCGGGCCAACTACGGTGAACGCAATGGTACTTTCGTTAGGAGCTGCAGATTATGGACTTCGTGCAATATGACCTACCAGGCGAACAATCCGTCAGGTGAGAAGGCCTTCTCTGGTGCCGCTCCGATGAGTGCTTTGACTTCATTGATCATGTGCCCCTGATCAGCGAAACCGCAGGCGTAAGCGGCTTCTGCCCAAGCAGCGCCCCTATTCCGCATTAGCGCTAACCTTTCCACACGTGCCGCACGGGCAAAGTGTTTCGGACCCATGCCAAACATCGATCTAAATCGCCGAGATAAATGACGCTCGCTCACGTCAAGTTCGGCAGCAAGGTGGCGGACACGCAACGAAGGACAGCAGCGCAATCGCGCGGCTGCACGACTGGCGATTGGGTCGGGTTCTCGTTCACCCAGGCGTTCCAGTAAAAATCGTTGGGTTAAAGCGATCCGCTCGTGGCTACTGGCAGACTCCGACACCATTTCGGTCAACAAGGAAACGTCTCTGGTCTTGAAGACATCGCCAAGCGCGATCTTTGCGTCCGCCAAATTTCGTACGCACGAACCGAGAAGACGAGCCGCACCCTCTGGCCTCAGCCGCACGATGACCAAGCCAACGGGCCCGGAACCGCACACCACATTGATGCCATTGTGGACTGTGGTCACAACGTTCAAGTATGGCGAGTAATGATGCTCTACACCATCGAACTTCCAAATCGTACTGATCGGCGCTCGATACTGAATGATCACATAGGGTGTCGTCCGGGGCAGGACCTTGACCGCCAAATTCCGTCCGGCACCCGCATCGGGAAAGTCCCAGTCGATCACTTCTTCCACGATACTAGAAAGCCCGCGCGATCGACTGTCGAGATCGGGCACAATCCATTTCCCGACAAGCGGTCGCAGGCCGGGAGAATTCTCATGCGGCCTGAAGGGACGACAGACCGCATGGGATACCAATTTGGCATCTTCTCCGTCGGTCATTTACCTTATCACCTTCCCCTAGCACGCTGGTAGCGGCGACTGAACCATTGCCACATATGCCCTTATTTTCCGGATTTTCCGGATTTTCCGGCAATTCCAGCTGTTGGGCGGCGAATGCGATTCACCGTTCGCTCTTCTCCTGAATGTAACCCAACATCCAGAGTCCAGTTTGCGCCTCTATTACAAATCATGACGCAAAGAAATACGTGCAAATTTGAAAATATGCAAGTGCCGCGTGACAATCTAGATGGGAGTCTAGCGACAATAAGGATGAGAGGTCGGGGGCGTGGCGGCGGAGAGCGTAGTCCCAAACCGTCGTATTTGCCCGGCGGCGCGGGGTTTTGAGGGCATGCCGCCAATGCTCGGGCCGTCTGGGCATCGACAGGGTTCTCGATTCAGAGAGGACCCCCAGAGTGCCCTATCGGCATGTCAACAACCATCAAATTAAGTTGTTCATGAGATACCGACAGAGCGACCAGGTGCCGTTGGCAACGGCCATGGCAGAAGAAGCCACCGCGGACGCGCCGTTGCGCAAATACGTTGGCGGATATCTTCGAGGCGGAATCGCGCCGATCCTGAAGGCCGAACCGGGCTTGCGCGCAGTCGCGATGATCGAGGAGACGGTGCGGCGCCATCAGAGTTCGATCCTCGCGTACGGCGGACGATGGAGCGCAGCGCCTCCTTTATTGAGTGCCCGCCTGACAACCGGGCGCTCGAACGCGGCGATCCAGCCGTCATAAGCCTCGATGAGATCTGTGGCTTTGGTGTCCTCGTCGAATGCGCCTGCCTCGTATTTCTGAACCCACACCAAAGAACGCCCTTCAAGACCTGTTAGTACTTTGGTTGGGGTTTATTCATGAGGAGGGATGGCATCCCCTTTGGTCTCCGACGGACTTCGGCAAATCATCGACCCGCCGCTGCCGGCGGCACCTGCGAAGCCGAAGAGTGGCAGGGCTCCGGTTCCAAATCGGGCGGCGCTGACCGGCATCCTGTTCGCGCTGCGCACGGGCATTCCGTGGGAGATGCTACCGCTTGAGACGGGGTGCAGCTCGGGCGTGACCTGCTGGCGGCGATTGCGCAACTGGCAGGCAGCGAGTGTGTAGGATCGTCTGCATCGCGAGTCGCTGCATCGGTTGCGAAAGGCGGGCCTGGTCGGCTGGGGCCAAGCCTGCGTCGACAGTGCATCCATCGCGGCGAAAGAGGGGCAGCCACGGGATCGAACCCGACCGACCGCGGGAAGCCAGGGACCAGGCGCCACCTCATCACCGATCGCCGAGGCATGCCGCTCGCGTTCCTGCTGACGGCGGCCGGTGTCCACGATAGCGTGCCCTTGGAACCTCTGCTCGATGCCGTGCCGGCGGCTGCCGGAAAGCGCGGCCGGCCACGCCGGCGTCCGGACAAGCTGCACGCCGACAAAGCCTATGATTGTCGCCGTGCATGCCGTCAATGCCGGATCAAACCGCGCATCGCTCGGCGTGGCATCGAGGCGAGCCAGAAACTCGGTCGTCATCGCTGGGTGATCGAGCATGCCTTCGCTTGGATCGCCCGCCTCCATCGCCTCACCACTCGCCACGATCGGCGGCTCGACATCCATCACGCTTCACCGCTATCGCCTGTTCGCTCGTTTCCTTCAACGCTCTTCAGACCTGGTTTTGAAAGGCATTCTTAATCAGGTTGCAGGAGAAGTCGCAACACTTTGCCATCCCGTTTAAGGCCCCTCCGACCAGGAAATCCTGGGCAGTTTGGCGCTTGGACTCGAGGCTGCGGGCTCGGCGTCTCGTTATAGATCTCCATTCCCGGCAAGCCTGGTCTCTCGGTCAAATCTCGGCTGCCTACCAGTCGGGCCCCAGGGGCGCACCGCACCAGGAGGCCAGTTCGGGATGTCGTTTAACGGGCTGCACAAGGTGGATTGGCCCTTCACGTTTGGCGCAGCCGTCCACAGCTTGGCGCTCCCACCCAAGCTCCAGACGATGTCGCCATGACCAAGCAGCCCGAACTTCGCCGAGAGATTGTCTGCCCGTGCCCTAAACACCACAAGATCGAAGAGACGCCAATCGACGGCCGCCACTCTTTCGAGTGCAAAGGTCTTTACGCCCCGCTGTGTCCGAAGCTGATCGATTGCCGTGTCTCCTGTTCCCACCGCTCGATGCCACGGCTGCCAATCCAGCTCCAACGCCAGGGTGGTGGTGATACCTGTCACCGCCGCTCGCCGACTTTTCAATGGCCAGTATGCAAGTGAAACACCTGTATGTCCGATTTCTACAATCCATAGCACCGACTGACCTCTACCTTAGAGACAAAAGCGTATGGCTTACCATCGGTTTGGTGACACTGCCCTCGGCGCTTTGGAATAAGGGAGAGAGGAAACCACATGACTGTGGAGTTCGTTCCTTGCGGGTCTACCGCGCCGCGGGTCGGCTCTGTCTTCGGGACCAATCAGGTCGGGCCGAGTGTGAAATACAACGAGGCGATACAAGTGTTGCTGGTCGACATCGACTTGATGATCCGACACTGCCTAGTGGACTATCTAGCGGACAGTGGGATGGACATTTCAGTAGCCTCGAACGTGACATCCGCTCTACGCGAGCTCGATCCATTGAACCTACATCTTGTCCTTCTTGCCCTGAAGCAGGAACGACGGGAAAGCCTGAGCCTAGTCCCCGCATTTCGCTCAAGATCGATTATTTCGGGTATAATCGTGGTGCTTCTAGAGACCAAAGGAAACTGCGAGACCGACCGCGTGGCCGCGCTTGACCTCGGCGCGGACGACTGCATAACCGAACCCTTCGGCCGACGGGAACTCTTGGCTAGGATTAGAGTGATCCTGCGGCGACGAAAGGTAGGATTGGGTACGTCGCCATGCGTTTCACGGCCCAGGGGCAGCCGTTTCGGCGGATGGGAACTCAACCACTGTACGCGCAGGCTTATCAGTCCGATTGGCTCTCAGGTTGCACTGTCGCGGACCGACTATGCCCTGCTGGTCGCATTTCTCGATGCACCGCAACGCGCGCTCACGCGCGAGTATTTAATCAATGCCACTGGGATGCACGAGGATAGGCTTGATCGAAGTATTGATGTAAGAGTTCTGCGGCTGCGGAGGAGATTGACAGCTGCGTCGGAGACGGCACAGCTCATTCGGACCGAGCGCGGGGTGGGTTACATTTTCGACGCATCGGTGGAAACACTGTGACCTTGCCCCATCTTGTCCTCGCTCATAGCCAGAATCCGTTTTGGTTGTAGTCCGCGCCGAACCGGGCCGTGAATTCATTGGAGTTGAGCCCAGGCGGGCTTGCGTGTGGACGGTGGGCGCTATAGTCGACTCGCTTGGCTTCCTTGATCCTCAAAGCCGCAAGTATGCCCGCAAAGACGTGCTCATTGAGACGTTCATCGCACACTCGGCCGATCGGGTTTCGCCGAACGCATTCTGTGCTGGCTCGACGGGTGCGAAGTAATGCGAATTGACACCTTAGTGTCTGACTGAGAAAGGGTTGAGTGATTTCAGCGGGTTGTGATTCAATCGGATTGCGAGCCGCGACGGAACCAACGATGCCCTGGACTGAAATCACTCGCCT